>ERZ808242.1052-NODE-1052-length-17172-cov-4.664252_pt1 | contig 17172 bp, 14 predicted proteins | sample MGYA00521244_ERZ808242 | MGnify/ENA primary metagenome ERZ808242 (study PRJEB31516, sample SAMN03275573) | gut metagenome | biome: mammalia-associated habitat; material: feces | host: Papio cynocephalus | place: Kenya | collected 2012-07-27 ... | reverse complement strand
TAATCACAAGCGGAATCATGCTTATTGCCTCAAATTCTTAACTTAACAGCATTGCAGCTGCCGAAGGCTGAGGGGGCAGCTCAGGCGGTATAAAACGGGAACGGTACGACAATCCGTTATGGGACTCATACCATTCCTCATTCCTCACTCCTAATTCCTCATTGCTTTTAATACTCCTGTCCCATCAAAGGCGGGAATGAAGGCTTTATCGGAGCTTTCTTTCTGCTGCACGTACCCATCGATGATGCCCAGTTCTTCCATGTAGGATTCACATGTTTCGTATTCTTCATCGGTGATTTTTCGATTGATTTCCGGAAATTCGCTGGCCCGCCCGTAAGGCGTGTATTGCCGCATGAGGCTGAAGAGCACATCGCCGGGGGCGAAGGTGTCAGCCACGTATTCCAAGATTCGCTTGGTGTCTTCCACTTGTCCCGGCAGGATGAGATGGCGGATCAGGACCCCTTTTTGAAGAATCCCATCATCCCCTATTTCATACGGCCCAGTCTGGCGGAACATCTGCTCAATGGCGGCGGTGGCTTTTTCAAAATAGTCCGGTGCGTCACTGTATTTCTTAGAAATAGCAGAATCGTAATATTTCAAATCCGGCAGCCAGCACTGCACTTTCTTTCTAAGAAACGCCACAGTATGCACGCTTTCGTAGCCGCCGCAGTTGTACACCACCGGCACCGGCAGCGGTTCTCGCAAACTTTGAAAAATCGCGTGGGTGTAATGGGTGGGCGTCACCAGGTCGATGTTGTGGGCCCCTTGGGCGATCAGTTCGAAATAAATCTCCCGCAGCCGCTCCACCGACACTTCGATGCCCTTGCGGCGTTCCGATATGTCATAATTTTGACAATACACACAAGACAAATTGCACCCTGCAAAGAACACCGTCCCAGCCCCGCGACTGCCGGCAATGCACGGTTCTTCCCAATGGTGCAGCGCCGCCCGAGAAATCACCGGCCGCATGGCGCTTTGACAATACCCCAGAGAGCCCGCACTTCCCAGGCTCTCTTTTCTATTGATTTTACATGCCCGCGGGCATAGATTGCATAGACTCATATTTCTTCCTTCTTTCATGTAGTACCTCTATTTTAGCAAGGTGAAGAAAAGGGAGCAAGCGAGATAAAAGGGTATAATTCTGCCAATCTCTTCTGTGAAACATAACCTGCTATCGCAAACATCAAGGTTAAAAGGGGTATAAAGGGTTATGAGACTACCGGAAGTTTCATAACCTTTTATACCCCTTTTTACCCCTGCCACTTGCTTTTATATCTCCATGCTAGGGAAACGCTGATTTAATCAAAGAGTTTGAAATTATATGAATTTTTATCCAAAGCGTCGTCAAGAAAATCCTTAAATAGCTCGCTATTCGCGGATTTCCCTTCCTCGCTTTGAATAAAAATTCAAGAATAATTTCAAACCATGATTAAATCAGTGTTTCCCTAGAAATAGTAAACAGCAGAATCATACCCTTTATAAGCACATATCCACCTCACTCTGTTTCTCCTCATTTCTTCTTGCTACTATTTTTCAAAAATCATATAATAGGAATGATTTCAACGTTTTCCGTTCCATTATTTTTGAAAGGAGTTTGTTATGGAAAAGGATTCGGGTCTTTTGGAGCGAGTTTTCCACCTTAGCGAAAACGGTACTTCCGTGAAAACGGAAATAATGGCAGGTATTACCACATTTATGACCATGGCGTACATTCTGGCGGTCAACCCCAGTATCATGAGCACCACCGGCATGGACAAGGGGGCCGTATTGACAGCCACCGCTATCGCTGGCTTCATCGGCACCATACTCATGGCGGCTTTCGCCAATTATCCATTTGCTTTGGCACCGGGCATGGGGCTGAACGCCTTCTTCGCTTTCACGGTGGTGCAGCAGATGGGCTACACCTGGGAAATGGCCTTGGCTGCGGTATTTGTAGAAGGAATGATTTTCATCATTCTGTCCCTCACCAATGTCCGTGAAGCTATTTTCAACGCCATCCCGCTGAATCTGAAACGAGCTGTTTCTGCCGGCATTGGTCTTTTCATCGCTTTCATCGGTCTCTGCGGCGCTCAGATCATTGTGGCAAACCCAGCAACCAAAATTTCTCTTTTCTCTTTCAAACAGGCTATGCTGTCCGGTACCTTCCAGACCACCGGTATCACCGTGGTACTGGCTATCCTGGGCGTTCTTTTCACCGGCATCCTGATGGTGAAGCGAGTGAAAGGAAATATCCTCTGGGGTATTCTTTTCACCTGGATTCTGGGCATTCTTTGTGAAGTGTCTGGACTCTATGTACCGGATCCGTCCAAAGGCGCCTTCAGCACGCTGCCAAACCTGTCCAACGGTCTGGCTTCTTTCACCCCCGCCAGCCTGTCTCCTCTCTTTATGGAACTGGATTTCTCCCAAGTCGCTACATTCAACTTCGTTGTGGTTCTCTTGGCTTTCCTCTTTGTTGATATCTTCGATACCCTGGGCACCTTGATTGGCGTATCTTCTAAAGCCAATATGCTCGATGCAGAAGGCAAACTGCCTCGTATCAAAGGCGCTCTCATGGCCGACGCCGTAGCCACTTCCATCGGTTCTGTGCTGGGCGTTTCTACCACTACCACCTATGTAGAAAGTGCGGCCGGCGTTTCCGAAGGAGGCCGTACCGGTCTCACCGCGGTCACCGTAGCAGTGCTGTTCCTGCTGTCTCTCTTCTTCTCCCCATTCTTCATGGCCATTCCTGCCTTTGCTACCGCACCGGCACTGATCACCGTAGGGTTCCTGATGTTCACCGCCGTAGCCGGCATTGACTTCAATGATATGACCGAAGCCATTCCGTGCTACTTGGCTGTCATTGCTATGCCATTCGCTTACTCCATCGCAGAAGGCATCGCATTCGGCGTTATTTCCTACACCATCATCAACCTCATCGCAGGAAAACGAGAAAAAGTCAGCCCCCTCATGATGGGCCTGACCGTGGTATTCATTTTGAAATACATTTTCTTATGATTGGTGACTCGTGACTGGTGACTAGTGACTGGTCTATCAGTTACTGCAACGAAAGAGCCCATGCTATCCGGTGTGGGCTCTTTTATTTAAATGCGTAATGCGAAGTGCGTAATGGTGGCGGCGAGCACTCGCATTGCTCTTATACCGATGGAATTCAAACAGCATGATTTCTTTTTATATAGCTCGCCGATTTTCATAGGAAGTAGAAGGTTATGCACCAAAGGTATTCCCATAACCTTTTATCCCCCTTTTAACCCTGACGCTTGCGATAACAGATAATGTTCCACAAAAGAAATCAGCAGAATAGTAACCTTTATTATAAATGGAGTATTGGGGCGCTTTATGAATGGATGCGCCCCTTCCACCATTACGCACTACGCACTTCGCATTACGCACTCTAAAAGAAGGAGTCCTTTCTATGATACGCAAAATTTTTCTACTGTTTTTATTTCTTCTTTCCAGTATTTCTTTTTCCTGCCCCCCCCCGCCGGAAATCACCGCCGATGCAGCACTTGTGATGGATGCCAAGAGTGGGAAGATTCTCTATGAGAAGAATGGAAATAAAAGAGAATACCCTGCCAGCATGACAAAAATGATGACCTGTATCCTCGCCCTGGAAAAAGGCGACCCGTACCATATGGTCACCATCAGTGCCAACGCGGCCAATGTGGAATCCACCGCCCTGTACGGCGGTGAATGGATTCGGTTGGGAGACCTCACCTACCAGATGATGCTCATCTCTGACAACGGGGCCGCCACGGCCATCGCCGAAGCCATCGGCGGCAATGTGAACCATTTTGCCAACATGATGAACGAAAAAGCCAAATCCATCGGCTGCACCGGCACCCATTTCGTCAATGCCAATGGCATGCCTGACGAAAATCACTATTCCACCGCCGAAGATATGGCAAAGATCGCCCAGTACGGACTGAAAAATAAGAAATTCCGGGATATTGTTTCCACCCAAGCCAAACAGGTCCACTATGAACGACCAGGGAAAAATCTGTATTGCGAAAACACCAATGAACTGCTCTACACCTACCCCGGATGCATCGGCGTGAAAACCGGCTACACCCGGGCCGCCCAAGGCTGCCTCACAGCCGCCGCTACTAGGAATAACAAAACCCTCATCGTAGTGATCATGCATTCCAAAGATTTCGATACCCGTTTCTCGGAAGCCGCAGCACTTCTGGATTATGGATTCTCTGTGGGCAGGTAAGGGTTTGCGATAGTTGGCAAGAATCTGGTAGTGGGTATAGGTTACTCAGGATATTCAGGTTTCTCAAGGTTCTCAGGTTGCTCAGGTTCGTCGAATCTGCCTCTTTCCATAAGCGTCATGGGGACCGCCCCCCATGGCGCCTGTTTTTTATACCTTTCCTTTCGCATCTTAGCCACGTCCGCATGAATGTTCTTCAAGCCTAATCCCTAGGGCCTAGCTACTAATCCCTAATTCCCAGTCACCAGTCACCGATATGGTGATACAACTTTTACCACCTATACTCGAAAAAGTCCCCAAAATCAAAAGTTTTCCGACTATAGGTGGTAAAACTTTTGATTTTGGAGACTTTTTCAGTGTATAATATGAAAAAAAGTAGTACAAGGAGGTACCCATGATCAATCGCCCGTATTATCTCAATCAGCTTTGGAAAGCCAGACATACCGATTTCATCAAAATTATCACCGGTATTCGCCGCTCAGGGAAGTCCACGTTACTTCAACTGTTCAAAAATGCACTTTTAAAGGATGGTATTTCTCCTGACCACATTCTCCACATCAGCTATGAAAAAATTACGTCTTATCCGCTTGAAAAAGCATCGGCTCTCTACACCTACATCAAAGAACAAATAAAAAATCCAACAGAAACATACTACTTGCTCATAGACGAAGTACAGGAATTGGAAGAATGGGCCAAAGTCATCAATGGCCTCAAAAATACCTTTCCATTGGATATTTATGTCACCGGTTCCAATTCTCGATTATTTTCCGGCGAATACCTGACCTATATCACCGGCCGTTACATAGAAATCAAAGTCTATCCGCTGTCTCTTTCTGAATTTATGACCTTCCGCGGGTATGATGCAACGCAAAAAGAGCAAGCCTTTCAGGAATATTTGCAAATCGGTTCTTTCCCGGCCGTAGCTTTAACCAAAGACCCGGCTCTTATAGATACCATCAACAGCGGCCTTTTTGATTCTATTTTTGCCAGAGATATTATTATTCGCGGTGGCATCCGAAATGAAGGCATATTTCTCAAAGTTGCCAAATTTATCATAGAAAATATAGGCAATCCCCTATCGGCCAATTCCATTGCAAAAACACTGAAGTCTCAAGGTTCCTCCGTATCTGCCGATACCGTAGACAACTACCTCACACAAATGGTCAACGCCTTCGTCCTCTACCAATGCGAACGGTACGACATCCGTGGGAAAGAAAGACTTCGTACCAACGGCAAATACTACGTGGCTGACCTGGGTCTTAGAAATCAGCTCATTGGTTTCAGAAAAGGAAATATGGGACACGTCATTGAGAATTTAGTATTTCTAGAACTATTACGTCGCGGATATACCATCTCTACAGGTCTTTATAATTCTTTAGAAGTAGATTTCATTGCTACCAAAGGCGCCGATATCCGCTATTACCAAGTCTCTTTGTCTGTCATGGACGAAAAAGTATTACAACGAGAAGTTGCTCCGTTTTATAAAATTAATGACAATTACCCCAAGTACCTGATTACCATGGATCCCATCTCCCTCACAGACAATGGCATCATCCATCAGAATCTATTTGATTTTTTCTTGGAAAATAACGAAATAACGACAGAGCCATCTGTTTTCCCGACGAGCGATATGAATGAGTAAAACAGATAGTTATAATCACTTTTATTCCTACTGAAAACCTTTTCGCATTTCGCAAAAAGTTTTCACTAAAATGCCAATATAGTGAAAACTTTTACATAGAATACTAACCAACCACCAGTCACTCCATCTTCCCTATTGCAATCCAGCGAGTATTTCATTAAAATGAATAAGTAAATGATTATATTCCCGTAAGAAATATAGTGATTTCAAAAAGGTTCAAAGGGTTCTGAAGGTTCTTACGTTCCCCAAACGAGATAATGCCGCTAACGTTTATGAGCACGTTCGAGAAACCTAAGAACCCTTAGAACCTTGAGCAACCTAAGAAACCTGTAACTCCCAGCGAATATCGACCAGTTGTCTCTAACGCTTACCGCTATTATAAAAAGAAAGGATTCCCCTATGAAAAAAACATGGCTCGCTTTGGCATTATCCCTCGCTCTTTGTGGTTCCGCTTCTGCCGCGGTTCCGCAGGAAGGGTACTATCTCGGAAAAGACGGAGCACCTCTCACCCAGGAGCAGCAGACACCGCCGGCGGTGAAATCGGCGAAGATGGCGCCACAGACCCAGGCGGTTCATGAAGCCATGGCGGCGCTGCCCCATTCCACCAGCACCGTGCTGCGTCTCACCGTCACGGAAGATGGCAATGCGAAAGATCCAGAAGTGATTCAAAGTTCCGGTTCCATCATTTTGGACCAATACGCCATGGAGTCCGTCAATTCTTGGAACTTCCGGCCCGCCAAGTTGGGCGAAAAGGCTATTTCTATGACCGTCTCCGTGCCGATTCGTTTCGTGTCCACCATGATTGCCACCCCGGCGGTGCCCACCAATGAACCGATGAAAGATATGTCCGACGATGTCAGAGAAGCAGCGGAAAGAAATAACCATCCGGAACTGTCGGTGAAAGTGTACATCAATGCCGCCGGAGCTCTGGAAGGGAAACCGGAAGCAGAAAAGCCGGAAGCCATGAGTGCCTCTGATTTCAAAGTGTTAGCGAAATACGCAGAAACCTGCGTCAAAACCTGGACCTTCTCGGCAGCTCAGAACCCAGACGGAGAAGCGATTGGAACAGAGGTCATGATAACGGTACAACTATAAGAGTACTTTCCCATTTCTTACAGGGTTATCCTCAATAATTTCGCTAGGGAAACATAGAATTCATACGGCTCACCAAAGGGGTATGATTCTACAGCATTTCTCCATCTAACAAAGAAAAATACCGCCAGCATCTAGGTTATAAAGGGTTATTACGTAAGCGCATAACCTTTTATAACCTAGATGCTAGCGGTATTTTCTTTTTATGAAACAAATGAAATCAGCAGAATAATAACCTGCCCGAAGGGCTACCCTTTTCGACAAAGTTTCACGTGAAACTTGTCTCCAGTGGTACACATCAGTTCAGCGTCACATATTTCCCACCTTCAACTTTCAGCAATACCAGGTCTACTTCTGGATCACCGGAGTTGTTGAAGTTCATCGGACCTACGGCACTTTCAAAGTTCTTTACATTGGCCAGAGCATCTCTGACTTTCTTGGAGTCTGTGGTGGTGCCAGCGTCTTCCATGGCTTTGGCAGCCAGTTTCACAGAAACGTAAGCGCAAGCAGCGAAGTTGTCCGGGTCGTGATTGTATTTGGCTTTGAAGTCTTTCACGAATTTCTTGGTGGCTTCGCTATTTCTATCGGCAGACCACATGGAGGATACGTATACATTGTCTGCAGCAGGGCCTGCGATTTTGATGAGCTCTGGAGAAACGAAGCCGTTATCGCCCAGAACCGGCTGGTTCATGCCCATTTCTCTCATCTTCTTCAGGATGAGGCCCCCTTCCTGATAGTAACCGGCTACGACAACGGCGTCTGGGTTGGCGTTGTGTACTTTGGTCAGCTGGGCGCTGAAGTCGGTGTCTTTATCAGCGAAAGTTTCAGTGGCTACGATATTAACCCCTTCCTTTTCCAGAGCTTTCACGAACGTTTTGTAAGCGGACACCTGGTGTTCGTTGTTGTTGGAGTACAGAACGGCCACATTCTTGTAACCCAAGAGTTTATGGGTTTTCTGCACGGTCTGTGGAATGTTCTGGGATTCAGGCACGCAGTTTCTGAACATGTAATCCCCGATTTCGATAAGACCTTCCGCAGTGGTAGCAACACCCAGAAGCGGAATTTTTGCCTGCTGGAACAGCGGTCCTACGGCTTTGTATTCCCCAGAAATCAGTGGTCCCACCACCAGGACTTTCTTCGCTGCAATCAGTTTCTGTGCGGCGCTGACAGCCTGCTGCACGTTGCCTTTGGTATCTACCATTTCCGCTTCGATGTGGATTTTGCCTTCCTTATTGACTTCTTCCACGGCCATATCGAAGCCTTCTTTTTCTGCCAGGCCGTAGGAAGCCACGCCGCCGGTGACGCCATTGATAAAGCCGATCTTGGCTACTTTCGCCCCTTCGGCCGGTTTCGCACCGGACGCATCCTTATTTCCACCGCAACCTGCCAGTCCTGCCATAGCAGCTGCCAACATCAATCCCAAACCTGCTCTTTTCATCATTTTCTTCATTTCCATTTTGTTTTCTCCTCATTTTTGAAATAGCACATGAGTGTATGCGTCACTCTTCATTTTTTAATCATACCGTTATCATTGTGGCTCGGTGACTAGTGACTGGTGACTAGAAATATGTTTTTCCAGTCACCAGTCACCATCATAAAAGCGCCTCCATCTGATTCACATCAGACAGAGGCGCTTCGCGCGGTACCACTCCGGTTTATCACTCACCATCTACATATAGAGAGGATTCTCAGGTGGCTCAAGTTTCTCAGGTTACTCAGGTTCCCCGAATGAGATGATAACGCTAGCGGCTATCGGCACAATTGAGAAACCTTAGCAGCTTGAGCATCCTGAGTAACTTGTACCAACAAAAAACGCCCTCACCCGAACCGGGCAAGGACGCGTCGCGTGGTACCACCTTGCATTTATACTCTGCCAGCAGCGGGTACGGTATCAAAAAGCCCCTGTCCACTATGGGACAGGGGCGAGATCGCGGTACCACCCTGCATTATACTTTAATGGCTTCCTCCGTAACGGGGATATCCGTCCTGCCCTACTTGGTTCGGTCAGGAAGCTCACGAGTGATAGATTACAGATTTCATGCACCGGTTTTCACCATCCACCGGCTCTCTGAGGCTGGGTTATCCGCTTTCCTCTCGTTCACAGCATGTACTTGTATTGGAATATGATGACAGTATACAGGATGATTCCCTATTCGTCAAGAAGAAATTTGAGAAAAAGGGTATCCTCTATGATTTTCATAGTGTCTCATCTGACATAAAAGGCTTATTGCAAGGTTATGATTCTGCTGATTTCTTCTGCGAAACACATCCTACGATCGCATGCGACAAGGTTATAAAGGGTTATGGAAATGCCGTTTTCACATACCCCTTTATAACCCTTTTAACCCTGTCACCCACTTTTATCACGCTATGTTAGATATAGCATACATCAGAATTATAACCTTTATAAAAATGTATTGGGGCGCTTTATAAGTGGTGCGCCCTTTCCACCATTACGCACTACGCACTTCGCATTACGCACTATTTCCTCACTTTATGAATTGTTTAATGTTTAGTACCTTGCATTACAAAGTACCTTGTGGTATAGTATTGACATCAGAGAAAATTGACCATAAGTCCACTTTTTATTAGTTAGCAGCAGGCAGTTGGCCGTATACAGTAAAAAAACTGCCAACTGCTTACTGTAAACTGCGAACTTTCCCAGAAAGGAGTGACTATGAACATCCAGCTGAAAAAGGGTGTCATGGAGATCGTGGTACTCTCCATGCTGCGCCGGAAAGATTTTTACGGCTATGAACTGGTCACGGAGATTTCTAAATACATAGAAATGTCAGAGGGAACCATTTATCCCTTGCTGAACCGGTTTAAGAAGGATGGCCTGGTGGATACGTACCTGGCTGAATCCCACAACGGTCCGCCGCGGAAATATTATCGCATCACCGATACGGGACGGACCGAATATGAAGAATCATTGAAAGAATGGACGGCATTCAACAAAGCCGTGAAGAAAATACTCGCTGAAGGAGGTGGGGCGTCATGAACAAAACTGAATTCTTAGATTTACTGCGATACTATTTCCGCAATGCCAAAACAGAAGATGTCAATGAGATTCTTTCCGATTATGAAGCTCATTTCGAGGAAGGCATGAAACGAGGCCTCACAGAAGAGGCGATCGCCAAAGAATTGGGCAGTCCTAAGGACATTTACGAATCCTATGCAGCCGAAGGCATGGTAGATGAAAAAAACAAAGGAACTCCACTGAAAGACCAGGCCGAAAAAGCGGCTTCCCAGGCAGCCCAGAAATTGGGAAATACTTGGAAAGAAGTAAGTCCGAAACTGCCCGAGGCAGCCAATGGGGCCGCCCTCCTGATGGCCCGTCTCCTCTACGGCGCCGGCATTGTTTTGGCCCTCCTGTTGATTGTCTCCACCATTTTGGTTCTGGCGCTCCTTTCCATCGAATTTGCGCCCCTCCCCGGCGTGGCACCGCTCCCTGGTCTCCATCTGGTAACCATGATTTCCATCGGAGCCGCCGGCCTCTTTGCTTCCCTGTCGATTCTCTTCATTGGGTTGGAAGGCAGCAAAGCTCTTAAAGGCTCTTTTCCTCCCAAAGAAGAAAAAGAAACTCCGAAAGGCGGTGACCTGACATGAAAAAAATCATTGCCTGCATTGCCCTCACGTTACTTTTCATCCTGTCCGCCGCTGCGTCATTCTTTGTAAATGACCTGTCCGCTTACCGTCATTGGATGATGGACAACCGGCCAAAGATCATGGAAAACTTCGGGCATAGTACTAAAGACAGAAAAGGTCCTCTGCCGCAAGCACCAAAAGGGGATCCTCATTTCAAAGACAATAACCATCATCCCATGAAGAAATCTGCTCCTCTGGAAGGGGCACCAGAAAGAAATACGACACCACCTGCCACTTCTAATAATACGTAATCCATCTTACGCAGTGACTACTCGCTAATTCATTTTTCAGAAACTGAAAACTAATTGGGTGATTGTTGTTGGTTGTTGGTTGTTGGTTGTCGGTTGTTTGTTGTTGGGGCCAAACAACAAACAACTCGCAACAATCACGAAGGAGTGCGTCATTTATTTGTCTATCACCGTCAAGAATATAAAAAAGGCCTTATCCATGACGGTTGATTTTATATATAATATAGGCAGGGGATTCTGCAGATGCATCAGGTTTCTCTGCCTATCTCTCCCCTTGTAACCAGAAAGGATGTCTTATATGACGAAAAAAGCTCCACTTCTTATGGCCGCTGCCCTGGCAGCACTCACCTTGACCGGTTCCTTCCTGATCAGCTCTTCCGTAGAAGCGGCTGACAAAGCTGACAAAACCACAGTCCAGCAGGAACAGCAAGCAAAAGCCCCCAAGAAACTGAAACCTTGGGAAGAAAAATACTATGAACTTCATCCAGAAGCTAAGAAACAAGATGAAGAAAAAGCCAATCCATCCAAACATCACTCTTCCGATGATGATGAAAATTGGCATCGTATCTAATTTCTATTTTGTTTGAAATTCCAAAAATAAAAGCCACACCAAAACAATGCTATTTCCTTAAAGATTTGCCTGTAATGACATGATTTCACTTGTGATTACAAGGTTCAAAAGGTTCTAAGGGTTCTAACGTTCCTCGAATGTGCAGATAACGCTAGCATCATTATCTCATTTGGATAATCCGAGAACCTTTAGAACCTTGAGAACCCTTAGAACCTTTTGTCTCAACAGAAATCTCCGCAATGTTCTCTTAACAAAATAGCATTATACCCCAAAGGAGGATACCCCTATGAGAAACCTGAAAAAACATCTACTCATTACTGCAGCGGCTTTGGCCCTTCTGACTGCCGGTGCTGTTTTTGGAAATCAAAGCTATGCGGCTGATGAAAGCCGGGATTACCATATTTCCTTAGTTTTGGCAAATACAGATAATCCTCATCATCGCCCCACCCCGGCAGAAGTCCATCACAGAAGAATGATGGAACCCCCTTGCCCGCCGGAATGCAGACCCCCACGTCCCCCGAAGCATCACCACCACAAACATCACGACCGCTTCGATAGAAAAGATTTCAACGAGGACGATAAAGACTAATCATACCCCTAAGCACTGCTTTGTAGCAGTGCTTTTTTTTGATATAAAGCAGAAACCACGAAGGAAACACTGATTTAATCATGGTTTGAATAAAAATTCATATTCGTTCAGATTCTTTGATTAAATTAGCGTTTCCCTAGCCTTATGATCTCGTTCGGGGAACCTGAGAAACTTGAGAATCCTGAGCAGCCTTTATATCACCAGGAATCATCGCTTATTTCTCTTACCGTAATGCCATCGCCGCCCCAATCCCCAAGGCCTAGCTACTAGCTACTAATCCCAGTCACCAGTCACCAACATTCCAATTTACAAAAACTTAATCTCCACGTAACCTCCTACAAAATTCCATCCTTTATAATAAAAACCATCCTGCAACCTGTGATATAATAAGTAGTACTGAAATATATTGGGAGGATTCTCATGATATCCATTGTAACGCCTGTATATAATGAAGAAGGAAATGTGGTGTATTTCCATGATGAAGTGACCAAAGTCATGAAGGGCCTCGGCATGGAGTATGAGATCATTTACGTCAACGATGGGTCCAAGGACCGCACTGACGAATTGATTCATCAACTGGCTGCCAATGACCCCCATGTACGGGCTCTCACGTTTGCTCGCAATTTCGGCCACCAGATCGCCATCACATGCGGCATGGATTTTGCCAAAGGCGATGCGGTGATCACCATGGATGGAGACATGCAGCACCCGCCAGCTCTGATTCCGAAGCTCATCAAAAAGTGGCAGGAAGGGTATGACATTGTACAAACCATCCGTACCGCCACCGAAGATGCGGGATTCGTCAAGAAGCTGACCTCTTCGGGATACTATGCGGTGATCAATTCTATTTCCACCACCAAAGTAGTCCCCGGTGGCTCTGATTTCCGTCTCATGGACCGGAAGGCCCTGGATGCGTTCTTGCAATTCAGAGAACATGCCCGCTTCATCCGCGGCATTGTGGGTGGATTGGGGTTCAAACAGACCACCATCGAATTTGAAGCCCCGGCACGCCATGCAGGAGTGTCCAAATTTTCCATGAAGAAAATGCTCCACTTTGCCATGGACGGCATCATCACCAATTCCACCTTACCGCTCCGCATGGCCTTTTATATGGGATTCTTTGCCGCCATCGTGGGCATCCTGGTGATTCTCCACGTGCTGTACTGCGTCCTCATGGACCAAGCCGTTCCCGGCTGGGCCACCATGACCATCCTCACCACGGTCTTTGGCAGCATGAACCTCATGTGCCTGGGCATCATTGGTGAATACATCAGCCGTATTTCCGAAGAATCCAGAAACCGCCCGCTCTACTGGCTCTCCGACGACACCGCGGCACACCTAGACAATCCATATCATTTGACCCATAGCGAAGAGAAATAACCGCTATCATTTTGAGTGCGTAATGCGAAGTGCGTAGTGCGTAATGCTGGAAGGGGCGCACAAAATTTGGAAGCGCCCCCATACCCTTTTATAATAAGGGTTATTATTCTGCTGATTTCTTCGACGTAACATTTTCTGCTATCGCAAGCTACCAGGTTAAAAGGGTTATAAAAGGTTATGGGAATACCGTTTTCGCATAACCCTTCATAACCTTTTTAACCTCGTCACTGTCCGTTATTATCCCATGATAGAAATAGGATGCAGTAGAATACATAACCTTTATATACTCCATTTCACGTAAAACATGATGGTAGCCGTAACCATTTTCGGCGAGCCATATAAAAAGGTATCTTGCTATATATACCAATCGGTGTAAGAGCAATTCGATGCGCTCGCCGGCAACCATTACGCACTACGCACTACGCATTTTTATGCATTACCGTATAAAAGCCTAAAGAAATCAACGAAATCACAATACGAAAGGAGCCTTTCCCTTGGCTAATTTTTTTGAAAGTGAATTGTTTGCTGAATTAAGTGAAGACTTGAAACAGTCTTCCCGTTTTACTGCCACCTACCGCATTGCGGCCCCGGATTATGAAGAAGCGAAGAAGCTAGCCTTTGGCATCTGTGTGGAACAGACCGTCGAATGTCCTTATGAACTGGTCAAAGGCACCCCCATCGCCGACTCCATTGTGGGACAGATCGATGATTTGAAAAAAGCCCCTGAACCGGGCACTTACTATGCCACCATTTCCTATGACCCAGAAGCAGTGGGCGATGAAATGGCAGAGCTGATCAATATGCTGTTTGGAAATACCAGTTTGCAGCCTGGCATCCGTCTCATGTCCTTTGACCTACCAGAAGGGATGTATGACAACTATCCCGGTCCTCGTTTCGGCCGCAGCGGACTTCGTGACCTTTGTGGTGTCCCCAGAGGTCCTATTTTCATGTCCGCCATCAAACCGCTGGGCAAATCGCCGAAAGAATTGGCCAAAATGGTGTACGACCTGGCCCTGGGCGGCTGCCCCATCATCAAAGATGACCACAGCTTGATGAACCAGTCCTATGCCCCCTTTGAAGAACGGGTGCTGCAGTGCGTCATGGCCTTGGCAGATGCGAAAGAAAAGACTGGCAAGAAGAGCATGTACATCGCCAACTGCACCGCCGATGGACTGGAATTCCTGCAGCGGGCCTACAAAGCCAAAGAAATCGGTGCCGACGGCATCATGGCTGCCCCTGCCATCACCGGTTTCACCATGATTCATGATTTGGCGAAAGATCCGAACTTCAATCTTCCGATTTTCCTCCATCCCTGCTTCTCCGGGCCCCAAGTGCTGTCCCAAGATTCCGGTATTTCTCCCTTCTGCTACTATGGACAGCTGTCCCGCTTAGCCGGTGCAGACGCGGTCATTTTCACCAGCTTCGGCGGCCGGTTCTCTTTCTCCCAGGATACGTGCCAGAAAATCTGCGAAGGCACAGAAACAAAAATGTCCTACCTGAAGCCCAACTTCCCAGTTCCCTCTGGCGGCATGCGCTGGCAGCTCTTCAAGCGGATGGTACAAGTCTACGGCCCCGACGCCATTTTCTTGGTCGGCGGCGCCCTGCAAACCGAGGGTCTGGACCTGACAGCCAATGTGAAATTCTTCCTGGAAAAATTGGAAGAAGCGGTGAAAGGATAATATGATGCAAAAACGCCTGCGACAATTAGAAAGAATCCGCTAGCAATAAAAAGTTACTCAGGTTGCTCATGATTCTCAGGTTGCTCAGGTTCGTCGAATGTGCTGCTTACCGCAACCGTCATTTCGACCGATCGTATTCGTGCGAAATGAAGAGGAAGGGGTAAATAGATTTGGATCCCTGAGTGGAGAAATCTCGCAGCACTAGCGGGAAGGGCTAACGGAAACATTCCGTTTCACTTCAAATACATATTTCTGCATGAAATAGCAAATGAATCAAACAAAAGAAGCGTCTTTCTTCCGTGTCACTGGGAAAAGACGCTTTTTCGTTGGTCTCATTTTCTTTTATACCGGGATACTCCTTATCCACCGCTCCGTGGTCCCCCCTTCTCCACGGGAGAAGGCATCGCGTTTTCCAAATTCGTCACAATAGCACAAAGAGCGTAAGCCGTTTTCGCCCAAAATAAAGAGCCCCTTCCTCAGGAAGGGGCAGGCCCGCTTGCGGGCCGGGGATAGGCCGTCGAAGAAGAGTTGTTAGATAAGCCGCTTTCACTGGACGCCGACAACGCCATGTTTCTCATCCCAATACATCCGCTAGTTCGAGCTATCCCCCCTGCCCCCCCTTTCAGCGAAAAGGGGGTAACGGCTAGTGCAAATACCACTAGGGGAACCTTTAGAATCCAGTGTAACCTGTAATCACTCTTCCCGTTGAACCACCAATCGTTTTTCTTCTTCATTTTTCCAATGAAGCACGCCGGAGAGGATGAAGGCCACGGCCAGCATGGTAGCGAAGACGTACAGGGTGGCGGTGTAACCGCCGGTGGCTTCTTTCATCAGGGCCAAAATCAATGGACCAGCCACGCCGGCCATACCCCAGGCAGTCAGAATGGATCCGTGAATGGCGGACAGTTGTTTCACACCAAAAATATCCGACAGGAAGGCCGGCATGCAGGAGAAGCCGCCACCGTAGCAGGAAATGATGGACAATACCAATATTTCAAATACATAGGGATGATTCGTCCCAGCCAGTTCCAGGAAGGCCACCACTTCACAGGCGAAGAATAGCAGGTAGGTCTGGCCCCGACCAATCCAGTCCGATACGGTGGACCAGAAAATGCGGCCGCCGCCATTGACCACGCCGATGACACCCACCAGGGACGCCGCTTCGCTGGCAGAAAGGCCGATCACTTCCTGGGCCATGGGGGAAGCCACTGCCAGGAGACCGATGCCGCAGGTAATATTGGTAAAGAAAATCCACCAAAGTACATACCATTTCCATGTTTTCATGGCTTCTTTTCTCGTCATTTGCGGGCCCACCAGGGTCCGCTTTTTTCCTTTGGCCGATTCTTCTTTCAGCACGTCAGCAAGCATGACCGGAATTTCTCCTGCTTTCGGCGGACGCAGGTAGGAAGCGGATAGAATCATCACCACCGCATAGACGATGCCAAGAAGAAGGAAATTAGTCACCAGACCGTAGGTATCCACCAAGAACCGCATCACAGGGCCAGCCACCAAGGCAGCAAAGCCAAATCCCATGATAGCCAGGCCGGTGGCAAATCCGCGATGGCGGGGAAACCATTTCACCAGCGTCGAAACGGGAGTGATGTACCCCACACCGAGCCCAATACCACCAATCATGCCATAGCCTATATATAATAGAAGTGTGGAATGGATATGAATAGCCCAAGCGGTTCCCAACAATCCAGTGCCAAAGAAACAAGCAGACACCATCCCGCTCTTGGCCGGTCCCATCCGCTCCACTACGCTTCCTAGAAAGCCAGCGGAAAGTCCAAGAAATAAGATGGCAAGAGAAAAGGCCCATGTAGTTTCTGACAAGGTCATTCCCATGGTTTCCATCACCGGTTTGGTCAGTACGCTCCAAGCGTAGACACTGCCGATGGACATATGAATCCCCACCGCCGCTAAGGCGATCAGCCAACGATTTCTTCTCATAATTTTTCTCCCTTCATGACCTAACAATGAAGGGAAACCGCCAGAGGCTTCAAGTTCCTCAGGTTTCTCAAGTAACTCAAGTTTCTCAGGTTCTCCGAATGCAAGGATGACGCTAGGGAAACACTGATTTAATCATGGTTTGAAATTATTCTTGAATTTTTAT
>ERZ808242.1048-NODE-1048-length-17194-cov-3.833479_pt1 | contig 17194 bp, 10 predicted proteins | sample MGYA00521244_ERZ808242 | MGnify/ENA primary metagenome ERZ808242 (study PRJEB31516, sample SAMN03275573) | gut metagenome | biome: mammalia-associated habitat; material: feces | host: Papio cynocephalus | place: Kenya | collected 2012-07-27 ... | reverse complement strand
TGTCACATTTACGCAGTATTCCTTTTGATGCAGCTTATCCGATGATTACCGTTCCGTTTTCCGGTGAAACCATAGAAGATGTCGGCGTTTCTGTCAAAGCCGTCATGAAGTACCCGTTTGATATGTTGGAATTTCAAGCCGGCACGTTTAACGGCGTCATCAACTTTACCCAGCTTTGGGATGTATTGACCCGTATTTCCATGGAAACAGATGAAGCGCCGATTCTCTTCTCGTGCGACATGCATGCTCTGCCGGAATATTATCAAACAGCCCGGGATTATGCCGATATTTTGTCTTTTGCCGTACGCACGACACAAATCGATACGGTAGCCATTGAATCGTTCCTGCCGCCGGACACGATTGCCGACATCGCCGACAAATGCATGGAATCCGATGTCATTCCTATGATTACGATTCGCCTGAAAGCCCACACAACGCCGGACATGATGCGTGCCCAGCTCGCAGACATGCTGGGATTGGACGTACACGTATTCCACGTCGTCATGCCCGTATCTACAATAGAAGAAATCAAGAGTATGGAAGACACGGCAGCAGCCTTCATGCAGGAACACGCCCATACCAATGTGATTATCCAGCCGGTCGGCACGGTTGCCAAAGAACAGCTGCTCCAAGGAAATACATTCCATTCGCCGCTGCTCTTTGCCGCTGCCGGTACGGAAACGGATACCCTGCCGGACAGTGCTGCCCTTAAAGCCGCGCTGGCTAAATAATCAGAGCGTTTCGTCGGCTGTTTCTTCTGCCTGTGCCGCAAGAGAAGCCATTTTCTTCTTGCTGTAGCGAATAAACGCATTGATAGCTGCCGAATGAATCTGATCTTTTTTCCAAACCAAAAAAGAACTGTTTTCTATAGGCGGCTCTATGGGCCGTTTGCACGTGTGAGGCACGTCAAAATTGAAATCAAAGCTCAAAGCCACGCCCACGCCGGCTTCTACGAGCAGATATTTGTTGTACACAGACAAATTGGTATAGACGGCTTTGCTAATCTTAGGATACGATGGGCCAAACCAGTGCTCTAAGCGGTTGCGCACCGATTCGCGGCTAGCCAAAATCAAGCTTTGTCCCTCCAAATCAGCCGGTGTAATCCGCTCTTTTGCCGTCAGCGGATGGCCTTCGGGCATAATCACGACCCAGGGATCTTTGTCCGGCAGCGGAATAAAGCTGTATTTGCTGATATCGACAGGCGCAATGACAATGCCAAAGTCCAAAATACCTTGTTCGATGCGTTCTTTAACATCATCAGCAATCCCTGTATACAACGAAAATTCGACATCCGGATACGCTCTGCGAAAATCTGCCATGCAGGATGCTATGTATGTCAGATTGATCGTCTCCCCACAGCCAATAGCAATGCGCCCGGAAATCACTTCGTCCTGGCAGGTCATTTCCTGCTTTGTTTTGTCGGCAAGCTCTACGAGTTCCTGTGCCCGGCGGCGCAGCAGCATACCTTCTTCTGTCAAATGCACACTATGCTTGCTGCGGCGAAACAAGGCGACGCCGAATTCCTCTTCCAGCTGCATCAGCTGCCGGGACAAGGTCGGCTGCGTAATATGCAGCAATTTAGCAGACTTGGTAATGTTTTCTTCTCTGGCAACTACTAAAAAATACCGTAATACCCGCAATTCCACCAGTATCTCCCCCTTTCGGATATACTGGTTTTATTATATCACACTGAAAACAGACTGTAACATACCGTATTTCTCTGTCAGGCATATGCTCTTTCGCGAAACATTTTTTTGCACGTTGGAGAAAAAGCATCTTTCTAAACGTCAAAGAGAAATAATCACACAAAAAACGAGACTGCACAAAATGGGAATGTACCCTTTTTGCTGCAGTCTCGCTGCATGATAAATCCGTTTTCACGAATTATCGCATCTTATTGGATATAGCTCAAGACAACGTCGGTCATCTTTGTCGTATCGGCTTTTTTGAAGCCTTCTTTATATAAATCCGGTGTACGCCAGCCGGCAGCTAAGGCGTCATCGACGGCTTTTTCTATGCTGTCTGCCGCAGCGTCTTCGTTAAGAGAATACCGCAGGAGCATCGCTGCCGAAAGAATGGTGGCACAGGGGTTGGCAATGCCTTTTCCGGCAATATCCGGTGCCGAGCCGTGAATCGGTTCGTACAGGCTGGTCTGTTCACCAATGGATGCAGACGGCATCATGCCAATAGAGCCACCGAGAACAGCTGCTTCATCACTCAAAATATCACCGAACAGATTGCTCGTCACGATGACGTCAAACTGTTTCGGATTGAGTGCCAGCTGCATAGCGCAGTTATCGACATAGAAATGATTCAGTGCTACATCGGGATAGGCTTTGGCTGTGTCTATAACAGTACGGCGCCACAAGCGGGATGTTGCCAAGACATTGGCTTTGTCGACAGATGTCACTTTATGGCGGCGTTTCTGTGCTGCCGTCATGGCAAACTTGGTAATGCGCTGTACTTCCGGCACGCTGTAGTTTTCCAAATCCCATGCACGTTCTACGCCGTTATGTATTTCGGATTCGCAACGGTCGCCAAAATAAATGCCGCCGACCAGTTCACGAACGATGAGGACGTCTGTTCCCGTTACGATATCCGGTTTGAGCGGAGAATATTCTGCCAGTACAGCCGGTACTTTGACCGGACGAAGATTGACATACAATCCCAAGGCCTTGCGCAGTCCCAAAACGGCTTGTTCCGGACGCAGCGTCGGTTCTACGTTGTCCCATTGGTCACCGCCGACAGCGCCAAACAAAATGGCATCAGCCTGTTTAGCAGCTTCAATCGTATCATCCGGCAGCGGCGTGCCGAATTTATCATAGGCTGTGCCGCCGGCATCTTTTGTTTCAAAGGTCAACCCAATATGGTATATGTCATCTACTTTTTTCAGTACCTTTACGGCTGCATCCGTAATTTCTTTGCCAATCCCATCGCCGGGAATGACGGTAATATGTTTAGCCATGATTTATTTATACTCCTTTACATAGTTGATTAAGCCGCCTGCTTTGGCAATATCCTGGATAAAGCCAGGCAGCGGCGGTGCCTGGAAGGTATCACCTGTCGTTTTATCGACGATTGTCCCTGTCGACAAATCGACGGATACGATGTCACCGGCTTTGATTTTTTCGACATCATCACCAATTTCCAACACAGGCAGGCCCACGTTGATGGCATTGCGATAAAAAATACGCGCAAAGCTGGCTGCAATAATGACGGGAATGCCTGATGCTTTAATGGCAATCGGCGCATGTTCACGGGACGAGCCGCAGCCAAAATTATGACCGCCGACCATGATATCTCCGGTTTTGACATTAGGCGCAAAAGATTCATCAATATCTACCATGCAGTGCAATGCTAATTCTTTAGGGTCAAAACTGTTCAAATACCGTGCCGGTATAATGACGTCTGTATCTATATTGTCGCCGTAGCGCCATACTTTTCCTTCTAAACTCATCTTAGTGTACCTCCTTCGGTGTTGCAATCTTGCCAAGAATAGCACTGGCAGCCGCTACCTGCGGACCGGCCAAATATACTTCACTGTCTACATGTCCCATACGGCCGCGGAAGTTGCGGTTCGTCGTGGACACGCATTTTTCTCCTGCCGTCATGATGCCCATGTAGCCGCCCAGGCAGGGACCGCAAGTCGGTGTCGATACGGCACAGCCAGCTTGAATAAAGGTTTCAATATAGCCGGCTTTCATGGCTTCCATATAGACATGCTGGCTGCCGGGAATGACAATGCAGCGTACATTGGGGTGTACCGTATGCCCTGCAAAAATCTTAGCAGCAATCTGTAAGTCTTCCAACCGGCCGTTCGTACAGGAGCCAATGACAACCTGATCAATGGCGATGTCGCCAAACGTGCCGATAACTTTGGTGTTTTCCGGTAAATGCGGGAAGGCAACAACCGGTTTTAATTCGGACAAATTGATTTCGACTGTGCGGCAGTATACGGCGTCGTCATCGGCTGTCACGATATCATATTTTTCTTCCACACGGCCCTTTTCGTAGGCAATCGTCTGGTCATCTACAGGGAAAATACCGTTTTTGGCACCGGCTTCGATAGCCATGTTGGCAATCGTGAAGCGGTCTGTCATGTCCAGCGCCTGTACGCCTTCACCTGTAAATTCCAATGATTTGTACAATGCGCCGTCGACGCCAATCATGCCAATCAACGTAAGCATGACGTCTTTCCCCGTAATGTCGTCGGGCTTGCTGCCTGTCAAATGCACATTGATGGCTTCCGGTACTTTCAGCCAGACTTCACCGGTTGCCATGGCGACGCCCAAATCCGTAGAGCCGACACCTGTTGAAAAGCCGCCCAGCGCGCCATACGTACAGGTATGGGAATCAGCACCAATCGTCAGCATGCCCGGAGCGACAATACCTTGTTCCGGCAGCAGGACATGTTCAATACCGACACGCCCTACTTCATAATAATATTTGATGGCGTGTTTTTTGGCAAAATCACGAACGATTTTGGCTAATCCCGCTGATTTGATATCTTTGTTCGGCGTAAAATGATCTGGAATCAATGCAATTTTATTTTTATCAAAAACCGGCTTGCCAATTTTTTCAAACTCTTTAATGGCCGGCGGTGCCGTAATATCGTTGGCCAATACTCTGTCTACTTTGCAAGTAATTAACTCTCCGGCTTTGACCGCAGGAACTCCGGCATGTTTAGCCAGAATTTTTTGTGTCATCGTCATTCCCATGTTTTCATTCCTCCATCTGTTGACCTTGTCAGGCAAGGTACATGTCTAGTATACGCATATATATAGTCAAAAGCAATCTATGGCGGCAGCGGCTTAGTGCTGTCCTACGGATGCTTTAAATTCACCGATTTCTTCCGGATTGGATTTCAATGCCCGGAACGTCACGCGCTGCTTGATGCCGTCCATGCGGTTGATAGCCGTGACAAATGCCAGAATAGACGCCGTAATCGTATCGGTATCGACACCGGCACCCCATGTTGTATGCCCGTCTTTATCGGTCAAACCAAAGTACGCAATCCCACGGGAGCTGTCTGCCCGGTCCAAATCATGTTCGCTGTATGCCAAGTTTTCGATTTCAATGCCATAGGCTTTGCAAATCGCATTGCTGACCGCATTGAGCTGACCGTTGCCGGTTCCTTCCAAAATCACTTCTTCGTCGTTGGCTTTCAGCAAAATCTTGCCGGACCATTTGCCGTTTTTCTTCTGCAGCGAGAAGTTTTCGATTTTTAACGGTGCATCGGCATTCAAATAATTTTCTTCAAATACGTTGTAAATTTCAGCTGGCTTGAGTTCCTGATGCTGATGGTCCGATACTTCCTTGACAAAGTAGCTGAAGTCTTCACGCATTTTCTTCGGCATATCGATACCGTAGTTTTGTTCCATAATGAAGCCTACGCCGCCTTTGCCGGACTGGCTGTTGATACGGATAACGTCCGAATCGTACGTGCGGCCCACATCATGCGGATCGATATATAAGTACGGGCATGTCCAGTACTGTTCGTTGTTTTCTTCGCGGAAATGCATGCCTTTGGCAATGGCATCCTGATGCGAACCGGAAAATGCGGCGAACACGAGCTGGCCGGCATACGGCTGGCGAGCGTGTACGTGCATGCGCGTCACTCGTTCGTATATTTCCACTAATTTTGGCATGTTGGAGAAATCCAGCTGCGGGTCCACGCCCAGAGCAAACATATTCATGCCAATCGTAACGATGTCGGCGTTGCCTGTGCGTTCGCCGTTGCCAAACAGCGTGCCTTCGACACGGTCTGCCCCAGCCAGCATAGCCATTTCTGCATCGGCTACGCCTGTGCCGCGGTCATTATGCGGATGGACGGACAATACGACGTTGTCGCGGTATTTCAAATGCTGGGACATGTAGGCGATTTGGGACGCAAATACATGGGGCATAGACATCTGTACCGTAGACGGCAGGTTGATAATGGCTTTTCTGTCAGCTGTCGGTTTCCATACATCCAATACGGCATTGCAGACTTCCAACGCGTATTCCGGTTCCGTGCCGGTAAAGCTTTCCGGCGAATATTCAAAACGGTAATTAGCACCGGCTTCATCAGTCAAGCGCTGCAGCAGTTTGGCTCCTTCTACGGCAATTTCTTTGATTTCCGCTTTGGATTTGCGGAATACCTGCTGCCGCTGTGCAAACGATGTCGAATTGTACACATGAACGATGGCGTTTTTGACGCCTTTCAACGCTTCAAAGGTCTTGCGAATGATATGTTCGCGCGCCTGCGTCAATACCTGTACAGTGACATCATCAGGAATCATGTCATGGTCTACTAAATACCGCAGAAATTCGTATTCTGTTTCCGAAGCTGCCGGAAACCCTACTTCGATTTCTTTGAAGCCCATATCGACAATGGCTTTATAGAATTCAATCTTTTCTTCCAAGCTCATAGGAATGATGAGTGCCTGATTGCCGTCACGCAAATCAACGCTGCACCATACAGGGGCTTTGTCAGGATATTCTTTTTGAGTCCAGGACATATCTACGACGGGGGGCATAAAATAACCTTTTTTGTAATGTTCTACATGTTTCATACTGCATCTCTCCTATGATTATGGAATAAATTTGAAATAAATTAATTACACAATCAAAATAAAAAAATCTTTCGCCTCTTGTAAGAGACGAAAGATTATACTTACGCGTTACCACTCTACTTCATACTCAATGTATGCACTCTATAGGTACGGACACGATCGTGCTGTCGATACCCTCCTGTTTATTAACGGCCAGGCCCCGGCTCCACCTACTCTGTATTTCAGCGAGCTGCTTAGAGACGAGTTCAGTTTCCTGCCATTGCTGCTTTCCACCGACCAGCAGCTCTCTGTAAATTTTCAGAAACATACTAATTCTCTTCAACGCATTTTTATTTTGACTTGTTGATACGTATATTATCACAGGAAACAGTCTTTTGCAAGACATTTTTTAGAATTTTTTATTATATCTTTAGCTTAAACCTTTAACTTTGAAAGTCTATCTTGAATACTTATCATGATACATTGTGGTAAAACGTTAAACTTTTCAGTTTAGCAGGAAACGGACCGTTCGTTTCTTTTTGCATATTTTTTAGTCAATGCTGCTGCATTTTTTACAAGCGGCAGCATGTTTCAGCAGCGATTTATCTATGATATATACGGCAAAGACCGGAGAGCCACTTAGCCGTATCAAAACGCAGCATGCCTTCTTCCAGCTGCCACTGCCAGTTTCCAGTCGGCGTTCCCGGCGTATTCATGCGGCAGGACGCCGGCAGTGCCAGTGCATCCTGCATGGGGATGATGACAGTTTCTGCCTGACGGCTGTATACGTACGCAACCATCGTTTTTACGATGTCCTGCGGCTGGGCGGTGTCCGGCAAGTGCAGCGTTTGGCGCAGCTGTGCCTGCTGAACCGGCGTCAGTTCTTCTTCGTACCATCCCAGGCTGGTATTGTTGTCATGAGTACCCGTATATACCAGGCAGTTTGGCTCCGTATCCAGCGTGTATCTGCCGTCAGCCCGTGATTTCATATGAAAATGTAATACGTTCATTCCCGGCAGATGCAGCGATTCTTTTAAGGCACACACGTCAGCAGTAATCAGCCCTAAGTCTTCTGCTACCAGCGGAATCGGCCCCAGTGCCCGGTATACTGCATGAAACATCTCTTCTCCCGGTCCCGGAATCCAAGTTCCCTTTTTAGCAGTCTGCGCGTCGGCATCGACGGCCCAGTACGCGGCAAAGCCCCGAAAATGATCAATGCGAATTTCATCTACGTGCCGCATCAAGTTGCGCAGCCGTTCTATCCACCAGGCATAGCCCGTTTCCTTCATCTTCGCATAGTTGTATAAGGGATTGCCCCACAGCTGTCCTTCTTCGCAGAAATAATCGGGCGGCACACCGGCAACAGCTGTCGGATTGCCGGCGTCATCAAGCTGAAACAATTCCTGATGAGCCCAGCAGTCCGCACTGTTGTGCGCGATAAACATCGGCATATCACCTAAAATAGAAATGCCGTTTTGCTGCGCATACGTATGAATATCCTGCCATTGCCGGTAAAAGATATACTGCAAAAACTTGTAATGCGATATAGAGCCTGCCAGTTCTTTATGATAATAAGCCAGCCCTTGCGCCGTATGACGGCGAATATTATCCGGCCACTGTGTCCAGGATATGCCATGGAAAAACTCGCTGACAGCGCGAAATACAGCATAATCGTCGAGCCAATAGGCATTTTCTTTACAAAATGTTTCGTAGGGCTTCCAATGAATGCGCAGCTGCTTTTGGTGCGACAACGCCCACAATGCTTCTTTTTTGCACTGCCACTGATCTTCCGACGTCTTTGCCTGCCGGGCACGGTCGTGAAACGCTGCCAAATCCTCAGCTGACAGCCAACCCCACTCATGGAGTACATCCAAAGAAATCAGCCGTTCATTGCCGGCAAAGGCCGAGCTGGACAAATACGGTGAATTGCCCAAAAGAGGCGGTGTCAGCGGCAGTATCTGCCATACACTCTGTCCGGCTGTCTTCAAAAAATCGACAAACTGGTACGCTGCCTGACCGAGATCTCCCTTGCCGTACAAAGAGGGCAGCGACGTCGGATGCAGCAGGATACCAGCCCGTTTATCTTTGCTTGGGGCACACTGCCAGACCTGCACCGTAAGCGGCGGCAAGGTTACCGTCACGTTGCCTGCGACGGTCTGCAGCGGTGCTGCCGCATCCAGCAATGACGTCAGCGTGCCGTACAATAGGCTGTCCGTCTGTATAGTTATCGTCTTTGCTGCCACGGTACTCGTATTCATAGCAACCAAAAACCGCCCATCTTGGCAGTCTTTGCCAAAGACATCGTTCCCCCCTTCGACAGAACGCACATAGGCAAACACCGTGTCCGCTGCATATACGGGGATAAACCGTCCTGTCTGCAGGGCGCCGTGTTCTTGCCGCAGCTTCGTGCATTGTTTCGTCCACTGCAGCAGTTCTGCATCTTCGTGTCCCCACGGGTACGTACGGCGGTTGTCCGGATCTTTGCCGCCCGTTACGCCTGCTTCATCACCATAATAAATACAGGGCGCGCCGGGCATCGTCATCTGCCAAGCTGTCAATAGTTTCACGCGCTGTTTTCCTATGGCGGCTGCATCTGCTGTTTCTTTAGGCGTCATGACCGTCAGGATACGCGCAATATCATGACTGCTGATTAAGTTCAGCATGGCATACCAATGTTCTGCCGGATAGTTTTCTATAAGATGCATCAGCTCCCGCTGCATGCGCCCGGCATCGATCTGACCCAAGAGGAAATTCACGGCGATCGTCCGCAGGGCATAATTCATGGCACTGTCTATATCCTGACCGCAAAGATATTCCCGCTGTTCGCTGTAACTGATTTTGTTGGACGCATCTTCCCATACTTCGCCAATCAAGACCGCGTCAGGGTTTTCTTTTTTCATCGTCTGGTAAAAATCCCGCAAAAACGGCACAGGCAACTCGTCAATGACATCGAGACGCCAGCCGCTGATGCCCTGCTTCATCCAGTATTTGAGCACGCTGTCTTTATGATGAATGATAAAATCCATATACGACGGTTCTGTTTCTTCTACATTGGGCAAATCTGCAACGCCCCACCACGATTCGTACGTATCGGGATATATTTGAAAACGAAACCAAGGATAATACGGCGAATCTTTGGATTCATACGCCCCTGTGCTGTCGTATCGGTGGAAGCGGTTGAAATAGATGCTGTCTGCGCCGGTATGACTGAATACGCCGTCCAGGATAACGGCAATGCCCATGTCTTTTGCTGTTTGGCAAAACGCCGCAAATTCTTCATTGGTGCCCAAAAACGGATCGACACGATGGTAGTCCCCTGTATCGTAGCGATGATTGCTGGCACTTTCAAAAATCGGATTGAGATAGATGGCCGTAACGCCCAAATCTTTTAGATAAGATAACTTTTCTTGTATGCCAGCCAGATTGCCGCCAAAGAAATCATAATATCGTATGTCTCCATTTTCCTTTTTCCAGTACGCAGGCAAATCCTGCCAATCGCTGTGGATGACGGCGCCTGTTTTTCCGGTCAGCGTGCTTTGCCCCTGAGAGCTGCGGTAAAATCTGTCAGGAAAAATCTGATAGACAATGGCATGTTTAAACCAGTCCGGCGTCTTTGTTCTTCTATCGTATACCGTAATCTGGTACGACGGCGGCTCATGGTCGTATGTCATGCCTTCGCCGCCCAGTTGTTCCGGGTTGTTGCCGTAATACAGCGTATACCCATCGCCGCTGACAATAAAGTAATACCAAAGCAGACAGCCGTCTTTCGGCATCTGCAAACTCGCTGTAAATGCCTGGCTTTCTTCGTCCCAAGCCATTGGCACCTTTGCTTCACCGGTATGGCTGTGCCAAAGCCGCACGACGGCCCGCTGTATCTGCTTGGGACAGCTTGAACGCAAACGCAGCGTTACGGCTGCATCGGTCGGCGCCGCGCCAAACACGGAGCGATAAAAAAACTGTTGTGAATGATGATATAATCCTAAATCCATACCTAACTCCTTTTGATAAAAGGGCTGCCGCAACGAAGCGGCAAGCCCTTTTTTTTCGTGTATCTTATTTAGCAAGAACTGCCTGATACAGATTCATATACGCCTGTGCAGACTGTTTCCAGCTGTAGTCACTTTCCATCGCATTTTTGACCAAATGGTCCCAAATAACGGTATCTTCATAATACCCTAAGGCCCGTTTGGCCGTAAACAGCAGTTCATGAGCATTAAAGTTGGGGAAACGGAACCCATTGCCCTTGCCGGTATGTTTATCAAAAGGAACGACGGTATCATTCAAGCCGCCTGTTTCCCGTACTACCGGGATCGAGCCGTACCGCAGTGCAATCAGCTGGCTCAGGCCGCAAGGTTCGTAACGCGACGGCATGAGGAAAATATCGGACGCAGCATACACACGATGCGCCAATCCTTCGTCAAACAAGATGTTAGCAGATACTTTGGTCGGATGGCGCTGTGCCAATTCCCGAAAAGCCTGTTCATACCGTTCATCACCAGTGCCGACAATGACCAGCTGAACTTCATCCTCTACCAATTCATCCATAATGCGGAGAACCAAATCCATTCCCTTATCTTCTACCAGCCGCGATACCATGGCAATCATCGGCACGCCGCGTTTGACACGCAGTCCCAATTCACGGCGCAGGGCATCTTTATTGACACGTTTGCCGCTGCGGGCATTTTCCGTCGTATAGGTTTGTGCAATGTACGTGTCCGCTGCCGGGTTATATGCCTTTTCATCCAAACCGTTGATAATGCCGCGTACCCGATTTTGGTTGTCCCGAATATACCCGTCCAGCCGTTCGCCAAAATATGGATACGTAATTTCTTTGGCATATGTCGGGCTGACCGTTGTAATATAATCAGCATAGACCATGCCGGATTTCATGTAATTAACGCAGCCGTCACATTCCAGGTTGCCGTTGTCAAACAATTCCTGCGGCAGCCCGATAATATCACGCATAATAGCCGGCGGGTAAATACCCTGGTATTTCAAGTTATGAATCGTATAGATGACTTTCATATGCTGATAATAAGCATCATGATAGAAATCTTCTTTCAAGAACACGCCCAACAGGCCCGTATGCCAGTCGTTGCAGTGGATGATATCCGGCTGGAATCCAACATGAGGCAGCATGGTCAGCACGGCCCGGCAAAAATAGGCAAACCGTTCTGCATCATCGTCAAACCCATACAGGCGGTCGCGTTTGAAGTACCATTCATTATCCACGAAATATACTTTGACGCCGTCGATGTCGATTTCATCAATGCCGTAGTACAACTGCCGCCAAGCCAGATTGACAATGCCTGTCGTGACCGATTTCATTTGGGATTTCCATTTGTCTTGAATCAAACTGTATTTAGGGATGACCAGCCGCACATCCATGCCGCTGGCAGCCAATGCTTTGGGCAGAGCGCCCATGACATCGGCCAAGCCGCCGGTTTTAATGAAAGGGACCGCTTCCGATGCTACAAACAGCACTTTTTTCATGGGCAATTCCTCCTTTTTCTTGCTGGTATGATTCCGTATTGTCTTTTTCACCTATGTCACGTCCTTATTGTAATTCATTGCTCTTTTTTGTATTCTTCGCACTGCTGCGCTTCTTTGCCGCTCCAGCCGTCTTTTTAACACGGCCTGCCCGCTTAGGCGTTTTCGTTGGGGCTGCGGCCGGTGTGTTTCTTGTATCTATTGTATTTTTTAGTTGCAAATATATCGTTGCCAGCGGCGGCAGCGTCAGTTCCAGTGACTGATCCATGCCGTGCATCGGTACGGTCTGCGCAGCAAACTCGCCTTCGTTTAGTACATTGGAGCCGCCAAACGCTTCTGCATCACTGTTAAACACTTCTACATACGTACCGGGACGGGGCACGCCAAAGCGATACCCATGGCGGACGACCGGCGTAAAGTTGCAGACGACGACGGTCATATTTTCTTGAGTGCGGCCGCTACGGAAAAAGGCAATCACGCTGTTGTCGCAGTCATCGCAGCTAATCCAGGAAAAGCCGGACCAGTCGCAGTCTTCCTGCCAAAATTCCGGATGAGTGCCGTAAAATTGGTTGAGCTGCCGCACGTAGTCATGCATAGCTTTGTGCATCGGATAGTCCAACAAATGCCAGTCCAAGCTATCGTCATATTTCCATTCAATAAACTGACCGAAATCACTGCCCATAAACAGCAGCTTCTTGCCGGGATGTGCCATCCAGTAGCCGTAAAACGCGCGCAGGCCAGCAAATTTCTGCCAATAATCACCTGGCATTTTGTCCAGCAGCGAATGTTTTCCATGGACGACTTCATCATGCGACAACGGCAGGATAAAGTTTTCGGAAAAAGCGTAGCACAGCGAAAAAGTAATCAGGTTGTGATTGTCTTTGCGGAACAGCGGATCCATCGCCATATACCGCAGCATGTCGTTCATCCAGCCCATATTCCATTTGTAGTTGAATCCCAAACCGCCCATATCGACAGGTTTGGTAACCAGCGGCCAGGATGAGGATTCTTCCGCAATCATCAGGGTCTGAGGAAATTCACGAAAAACAGCGGCATTCAAGTGCTGCAAAAAGTCAATGGCTTCCAAGTTTTCCCGGCCGCCGTATTTATTCGGCTGCCACCGGCCGTCTGCATGGCCGTAATCCAGATAGAGCATATTGGCGACAGCATCTATCCGCAAGCCGTCGATATGAAACTGGCGCAACCAAAACAAGGCACTGGAAATCAGGAACGACTGGACTTCCGGCCGGCCGTAATCAAAATTCATCGTATCCCATTCTTTGTTTTCTGCCAGTGTGGCATTGCCCGATTCGTAGCAGGGCTGACCGTCAAAATACCGCAGTCCATGGGCATCACGGCAAAAATGTCCCGGCACCCAGTCCAAAATGACACCGATGTCCTGCCGATGGCAGACATCAATCAGATACATCAAGTCTTCCGGTGCGCCGTAGCGGCTGGTTGCCGAAAAATAACCCGTTCCCTGGTACCCCCAAGAGCCATCAAAAGGATATTCACAAAGCGGCATCAGTTCGATATGGGTATAATGCATGTCTTTGACATACGCCGCAAGGTCTTGGGCTATATCGCGGTACGTCAGCATGTTGCCGTCGGCATCCCGCTTCCATGAGCCAAGATGCACTTCGTACGTCAGCATGGGCTGGCTGTACGAATCATAGCGACTGCGGCTTTCCTGCCATTTTTTATCTTTCCATGCATAATGCAGCTTCGTGATTTTGGATGCCGTATGCGGGCGGACTTCCGACGCAAAAGCATAGGGATCGCTTTTTAATATGACATCACCGGCTGCCGTTGTAACCGCATATTTGTAAATATCCCCTTCCTTCAGGCCGGGAATATACGCAGTCCAAATGCCGTCGCCATACTCGCTCCGCTTCATGGGATGAGCTGCCGTGTCCCATTGGTTAAAATCGCCGACGACGCTGACGGCCTGGGCATGCGGTGCCCAGACAGCAAAGCGCACGCAGGACTTGCGGCGAAAAACGGTAAAATGCGCGCCAAACAGCTGATAACTGGCATGATTGGTGCCTTGATGATACAAAAAGGTGCTATATTCATCAATCGCATTGCGTTTCATTAGGCATTCCCCCTGACCTTATACATTGACGGGATGAATATGCCAAATATCTGAAGCATATTCCTGAATAGTCCGGTCGCTGGAAAAATAACCGGAATGGGCAATATTGACCATGCTGGAACGAAGCCATTCTTGTTTTTTCCCGTAGCGGCGGGCAATTTTTTTTTGCGCATTGCAATAAGACGCAAAATCTTTTAAAACAAAGAATTCATCATTCCTGTCAAGCAATGATTCATATAGCATACCAAAATGTTCGCCATTCAGCGTTCTGTCTACTAATGCATTCATCACTTGGCGGATATCTCCATCGGTGCTGTACATATTCCACGACGAATAGCCGCCGTGCATATAATAATTCATTACTTCATCAGCCCGCAGGCCAAAAATAACACAGTTGTCATCGCCTACTTCCCGATGGATTTCTACATTGGCACCATCCATCGTTCCCAGCGTAATGGCACCATTCATCATAAATTTCATATTGCCTGTGCCGGAAGCTTCTTTACCGGCTGTTGAAATTTGTTCACTGACATCGGCTGCCGGAAAAAGCAGCTGGCCCAGTGAAACATTGTAGTTTTCTAAAAACAGCACCTGCATTTGCTTGCTAACTTGCCGATCCCGGTTAATCATGTGGGCTACGACGTTAATCAGCTTAATCGTCTGTTTGGCTTCGCCGTATCCGGCTGCCGCTTTGCCGCCAAACAAATAGGTCCGCGGCGTAATCTGCATAGTCGGATGTTCTTTTAACTGGTAATACAAATGCAATATATGCAAAATGTTGAGGAGCTGCCGTTTGTATAAATGAATCCGCTTAATTTGTATGTCAAAAATAGAATCGGTTCGCACTTTTATGTCATACTTGCTCTTGATATAGTTTGCCAATACGCCTTTCCGGTAGGTCTTGACTGCATCCAGCTGCTGCAAAAACGCGCTGTCATTTTTAAACGCTTCCAGCTTGGACAGCTGTGCCGGTTCTTTGTGCCAACCGGTGCCAATAGCATCATCAATCAGCGAGGTCAGCTGCGGATTGGCCTGAATCAGCCAGCGGCGGTGGGAAATGCCGTTGGTTTTGTTGGAAAACCGATTGGGGAAACACGTATAAAATTGATGCAGTGTCGAATCTTTTAAAATCTGCGAGTGTATTTCTGCTACACCGTTGACACTGTGACTTCCCAATACAGCCAAATGAGCCATATGCACCTGGCCGTCCCACAAGACAGCTACGTCACGGGCCTTATTTTCATCTCCCGGATACCGGTTTCGTACCTCTTTCAGCCAGCGTCTGTTGATTTCATCGATAATGAGGTAAATCCGGGGCAGCAGCGACTGGAACATAGGAATGGACCATTTTTCCATGGCTTCCGGTAAAATCGTATGATTCGTATATGCCACGGTCCGAACGGTAATCTTCCAGGCGTCTTCCCACGTCATGCCTTCTTCATCCATAAAAATCCGCATCAATTCCGGAATGACTAATACCGGATGGGTATCATTGATGTGAATGCTGATATATTGGTCAAAATGATACAGGCTCGTCTTGTATTTTGCCTTATAGTAACGGACGATACTCTGCACGCCGGCTGAAACAAAGAAATATTCCTGCATCAAGCGCAAACGCCGGCCTTCTTCGGTGCTGTCATCCGGATAGAGAAAGCGGGAAATCTGCTGTACATGATCTTTATAGCGAAACGCCCGGTGGCGGTCCCCCATGGACAGCTCACGGTACAAATCTTCCCGGGAGTATTCAGCACGCCACAAGCGAAGCGTATTGACCGTGTTGTTGTGATACCCGATAATCGGCACGTCATACGGCACTGCCCGCACAGACGAGTACTTTTCATAGATACATTCCAGTTTTCCATCATCAGTCGGCCGCATGTACGCGTTGCCGCCAAACCGGACGTTGACTGCTTTATCCACACGCTTGACTTCCCAGGGATAGCCATGTACCAGCCAGTTATCCGGCAGTTCTACCTGCTGGTCATCGACAATTTTCTGATGAAACAACCCATATTGGTAGCGGATGCTGCAGCCATGTCCCGGCAGCTGCAGGGCAGCTAAGGAATCAATAAAGCAGGCAGCCAGCCGGCCCAAACCGCCGTTGCCCAAACCAGCATCCCGTTCCTGCGGAATGACATCATCCAAATTCCAGCCCAGCTCTTTTAAGCCGTCCCGGCAGATATATTCCATATCTACGCCAATTAAATTGGATTCCAATAACCGTCCCAGCAAGAATTCAATCGAAAAATAATATACCTGCTTGGCTTTTTCTTCGACATATTTTTCTTTGGTATGCATCCAGTCTTCACTGACTAAATCGCGAACCATATAGGCTACGGTTTGATATACTTCGTTTAATGTCAGGTCATGCAGTTCTTTTTCCCATAATATATGGGCTTTTTTGGTAAATATCTTCTTAAATTCTTCCTTATTCTGCCATTTCCTCATTATTTTCTAAGCCCCTTCTTAAATGACGCTGTATTTTCCAATACACAATGGTTTTTCTTTCGTCCCCGTCAGCACGGCTTCCGGCTGAATCACTGTATTCTTATCACAAATGACATAATCCAGCTCTGCATCGTCACCAATGCTAGTGTGCTGCATGACAATGCTGTTGCGAATAACTGCATTTTTGCCCACTTTTACTTTACGGAACAAGATGGAATTTTCGACCCGTCCTTCAATAATACAGCCATTCGCAACTAAGGAATTGCTGACATGGGATTCTTCCATATATTTAGCAGGCGCTTCATCTTTGATTTTCGTATAGATATGCCGCTGGTTGTCCAGGAGAAACAAATCATGCCATGTTTTGGCATGCAATAAATCCATATTGACCTGGAAATACGATGCAATCGAATCAACACGTTTAGCGTACTCTGTATATTGGTAGCCAAACATGCGCAGCCGACCGACGTTGCGTTTTAAAATATCCGTAATCAAATAATGATATCCTTTTGCATAGGCTTTACGAATGGAATGCTGGAAAATCCGGCTGTCTATCAAAATACCCCGCTGATATAAGTTTTCCCCCGCTTTTATGGACTCTCTCGATTCGATATTGGTAATCCTATCC
>ERZ808242.1045-NODE-1045-length-17227-cov-10.263044_pt1 | contig 17227 bp, 15 predicted proteins | sample MGYA00521244_ERZ808242 | MGnify/ENA primary metagenome ERZ808242 (study PRJEB31516, sample SAMN03275573) | gut metagenome | biome: mammalia-associated habitat; material: feces | host: Papio cynocephalus | place: Kenya | collected 2012-07-27 ... | reverse complement strand
TTTTTAACACCAGCAAGATGAATCCTGGATGTTCTGATTCCGTAGAAGCAGACCACTATGAAGCAGATGAATGGAAGGATGAACGAGGCGTTCACCGCAGGCAGGAAACCGATGGCGCCTTTGTCGATGATCCAAGCCTGAAGCGGAGGAAGCACCGAGCCTCCGAGAATGGCCATGATTAGCCCTGCCGCACCGAACTTGGCATCGTCTCCGAGACCGCCGAGGGCTATTCCATAGATCGTCGGGAACATCAGCGACATGAAACCGCTGACCGCCACAAGACAGTAAAGTCCCAATCTGTTCTGCAGGAATATCACTCCGGCAGTGGCGATCATACCTCCAACGGCAAAGATCGTCAACAACTTGGCTGGCTTCAGATACTTCATCAGCCAAGTGCACAGGAAACGGCAGGTCACGAACAGGATCATCGCCGCGATGTTATACTTCTGAGATAGCACCTCGGCCGCCTGCTCGTCCATGCCTTCTGCCATAAAGACCCTTGTACCGTACTGGATGATGAATGTCCAGCACATGATCTGCACTCCCACATAGAAGAACTGTGCGATGACACCCTCCCAATACTGCGGCCTGTGAAGCAGACGCTTCAGCACCGGTCCGATGTTCATTTCATGATCCTTGTCGGCGTTCTTAGGCATCCTTGTGACAAGAATCAGGACAAACATCACGATGATCACGAGCCCGACAACCCAGTAAGGCCCCGTAAGTACATCGAGATCAGTTTGTTTCATCGCTTCGAAGCTTGCATCGTCCAACAATGCCCTCTCCGCCGTGCTGGCCGGATGCAACCTCGCCTGGATGAAGTTCATCGCCACGCACATTCCCATCAGCGAACCAATCGGATTGAAGCACTGTGCGAAATTCAGGCGACGGGTGGAAGTCTCCTCCGTGCCCATGCTAAGTATGTACGGGTTGCAGCTGGTCTCAAGGAAAGACAGGCCGCAGGTCATGATGAAGTATGCAATCAGGAAGAAGCCATAGACTCCGACCGACTTGGCCGGCAGGAACAGCAAAGCCCCGAGTGCATAGAGACCAAGCCCGACCAGAACACCGGCCTTGTAGGAAAACCTGCGGATGAACATCGCCGCCGGAAGTGCCATACAGAAATAGCCGCCGTAGAACGCCACCTGAACCAGCGACCCTTGTGTCACGCTCATTCTGAATATCTTGGAGAACGCCTTGACCATCGGGTTCGTGATGTCATTGGCGAATCCCCACAGGGCGAAACAGGTCGTTATGAGAATGAAAGGCAGGACGTAGCTTACTCCGCCTGCCTTTAAGATTGAATCCTTCTCCTTCATGGTCAAGGATTACTTGTAGATCGGGCCGAAGTTGGCGCAAGCGCGGAAATCAGCACCCTCCTTGTCCATTCCAAACGCGTTCCATGCCGCAGGGCGGAAGATTTTGGCGTCATCCACATTGTGCATGCAGACAGGGATGCGGAGCATCGAGGCCAAAGTGATGAGGTCGGCTCCGATGTGGCCGTATGAGATGGCTCCGTGGTTGGCTCCCCAGTTGTTCATCACGCTGTAAACATCCTTGAAGGCATCCTTCTTAGGATCTAGGCGCGGTGTGAACCATGTTGTAGGCCATGTAGGGTCGGTGCGCTTGTCAAGAATCTTATGAATCTCCGGATCGATGTCAACAACCCAGCCCTCAGCGATCTGAAGAACCGGTCCGAGACCGTCCACAATGTTGATTCTGGCCATAGTGGCAGGGAAATCCCCCTTTGACACGAAATGGATGCTGAATCCGCCGCCACGGAAGTAATCCCTGTCGGCCGGCATCCACTGCGAGTGCTCGATGCAACGCTTCTCGTCCTCATCAGTCATCTCCCAGAACGGCTTCATCACAGGATTGCCTTCGGTGTCCGAGCTCTGGCCGCAGCCATCCATCGTGGTGGCTCCGGAGTTGATGAGATGGATGATTCCAGGAGCGGCCTTGCCGGTCAATTCCTTGCCGGTAACCCTCTTGACAGCCTCAGGACTCCAGTAGGTCCTCACGTCTGAGAAGATCTGAGGACGGTTGGTCAGCAAGTGGGCCATCAGCATAGCGGTTCCGTTGAGAGAATCATTCTCGGTTGCGAGGATAGAAGGTTCCCTGCGGCCGTTCCAGTCGAAGTTGGTGTTGAGAAGGGTCTCGGTGAAGTCCCCGTTCGGCATCCAGTCGGTCCACTGGCGCTGTCCCTGGAAACCTCCGGCGATGGCGTTGTGGCCGAGTGCCTCCTCCTTGAAGCCCATCTCGCGGAGTTTAGGATTGCCGTGCATGAGGTCCATCACGATGATGGTCATCTTCACAACAAACTCCCAATCCTTGTCCTTCTGCTCGCGGGTCTTCCGCTTTCCTTCAGGATTCTTGTCCCAGCCCTCGTTAGGCATGCAATATTTCTTGACCCATGCCATAGCCTTCTCGAACTCCTGAGGGTCGTATATTCCAAGATCCATACGTCTGAGAATCTCGACCTCGTCCACACTTTCATTCCTCATTCCCAGATACTTCTGGAAGAAATTCGTGTCAACGATAGAGCCGGCGATACCCATCGTCACACTGCCGATGGAAAGGTAAGACTCCCCTCTCATCTCAGCCACGGCGACAGCGCCGCGGGCAAACCTGAGAATCTTCTCGGCCACATCCTCAGGAATCGAGTTGTCCTCAAGATCCTGGACATCGTGACCGTATATTCCGAAAGCCGGAAGGCCCTTCTGGGCGTGGGCGGCAAGGACAGCTGCAAGGTAAACCGCTCCCGGACGCTCCGTACCGTTAAACCCCCAGACAGCCTTCGGCCAGTATGGGTTCATGTCCATCGTCTCAGAGCCATAGCACCAGCAGGAAGTCACCGTGATGGTTCCTCCGACACCCTCACGCTCGAACTTCTCCGCGCATGCGGCGCTCTCAGCCACACGACCGATCGTTCCGTCAGCGATGACACACTGCACCGGAGTTCCGTCGGTATATTTCAGATTTGAGGAAATCAACGCTGCCACGTTAGCGGCAAGTGTCATTGTCTTTTCCTCAAGACTTTCACGCACACCGCCTTGACGGCCGTCTATGGTCGGGCGGATTCCTATTTTAGGATGCTTCATAATATTGGATGTTTTAATGTTAATTGTAGTCAAGCGTTCATCCGCAATCGAATGCGCAGGCGTAAATTTACAAATATTATCTGAAAATCGAATGCATCACACGTATAAACTCGCGGTTGCATGCCTTCATCAGTGATAATATCCTTTCCGTCATCGCCTTCTCCGGATTCTTCCATGCCGGCGGTTCCGGTTTTCTGCCTGTTCGGGCAAGAATATCCGGAGCGATAACCCTGGCCACACCGGCTTTAGCCACTTTCGCGCCATAGCCATAATCAAAAAGGCTTGGACGGAATATGTCAGACGGATCCTCAAGGTGTCTGACAGCATATTCGGGAACCAGCGTGAACGCCATATCATATAAATGGCAAGGAACAGGGATTACTTTATCCGGCTCAAGCAATCTTCCGTGACGTGATCTTCCACCATACATCAGATTGCCCGACAAGTCAGCCACAGTCCCTGTTATCACCGCCTTGTGGCGAAGGAACATCGAGTTTTCAAAGAATGAAGCCAACGCCCCTTCGGTGAGCAGAAGATCCGCGTCCATCCAAAGGTAGAAATCAAACCTTTGTGACGCGGCCTCCTCCCAAACCTTCCGATATCCCGCCACCCCTCTGTCATTCATGAATATGGAGAATGAATATTCCCCTGTGGCCGTCATCGCGTCTGTCTGCCTCTGACATTCCTCAAGACAAGCCACCGAGCCATCGCCACCTTCCAGCACTGTTATGAGCAAGGCTACATCGTACATTCTAAGAATCGAGTTTAAGCACGGCCATGAAAGCGCTCTGAGGCACCTGGACCGTGCCGATCTGACGCATCCTCTTCTTTCCCTCCTTCTGTTTCTCAAGCAGCTTTCTCTTACGGGTCACATCACCTCCGTAACACTTGGCCGTGACGTCCTTGCGCACCTGACGGACGGTCTCACGGGCGATGATCTTCGCCCCGATGGCCGCCTGCACGGCGATGTCGAACTGCTGACGAGGAATCAACTCTTTGAGTTTCAAACAGATCTTACGCCCAAAATCGTAGGCGTGATCCTCGTGGATAAGAGTCGAGAGCGCGTCGGCCGGATCGCCGTTCAGCAGGATGTCCAGCTTGACAAGCCTTGCCGGACGGAAATCCGTCACGTGATAGTCAAATGAGGCGTACCCCTTTGACACAGACTTCAGTTTGTCATAGAAATCGAACACGATCTCAGAAAGCGGCATATCGTAAGTCAACTCTACCCTGTCGGACGTGATGTAGTGTTCCCCGATCAGCGTTCCCCTCTTGTCCATGCACAGCTTCATGATCGCCCCGTAGAAATCAGTCTTGGAGATGATCTGGGCCCTGATGAACGGCTCCTCTATGTGGTCTATCAGTGTCGGGGCCGGAAGGCCGGACGGGTTATGCACATCAAGGACCTCACCCTGAGTGGTGTAGACCTTATAGGAAACGTTAGGGACAGTCGTGATGACATCCATGTTGAACTCCCTGAAAAGACGTTCCTGAACGATTTCAAGGTGCAGAAGTCCGAGGAATCCGCAACGGAAACCGAATCCCAGAGCCAGCGAAGACTCCGGTTCGTAAACGAAGGACGCGTCGTTGAGCTGGAACTTTTCCAGAGTCGCCCTCAGTTCCTCGAACTTGTCGGCCTGTACAGGGTACATTCCGGCGAACACCATCGGCTTGACTTCCTCGAATCCGGCGATGGCGGCTGCGCACGGCCTTGCCGAATGTGTGATGGTGTCACCCACCTTGACCTCCACGGCCCTCTTGATTCCGGAGATGATGTAGCCCACGTCCCCTGTCGAGACCTTGCCCGTAGGCTGGAGCTTCATCTTGAGCACACCGACCTCCTCGGCGTCATATTCCTGTCCTGTCGCCACGAATTTGACCTTGTCGCCAGTCGCGATCGAGCCGTTCAGGACCTTGAAATAGGCGATGATTCCCCGGAACGGATTGAACACAGAGTCGAAGATCAAAGCCTGGAGCGGAGCGTCAGGATCCCCGTGAGGCGCCGGAATCTTCTCCACAATGGCGTCCAGAAGCGGCGGGATTCCCTCGCCCGTGCGCGCGGAGACTTTGAATATGTCGTCGTGGTCACAGCCCAGGAGATCAACGATCTGGTCGGCCACGATCTCTGGCTGAGCGGAATCCATGTCAATCTTGTTCATCACAGGGATGATCTCAAGCCCGTGGTCCACAGCCAGATAAAGATTGGAAATCGTCTGAGCCTGAATGCCCTGAGACGCATCAACAACCAACAAGGCTCCCTCACAGGAAGCGATCGAGCGGGAAACCTCGTAGGAGAAATCCACATGCCCGGGAGTGTCGATCAGGTTAAGGACATATTTCTCACCTTTATAAATATATTCCATCTGGATGGCGTGGCTCTTGATGGTGATTCCCTTCTCCCTCTCCAAATCCATGTCGTCCAGCACCTGCGCCTCCATGTCTCTGGAAGACAGAGTCTTGGTCAACTCGATGAGCCTGTCGGCAAGAGTGCTCTTCCCGTGATCGATGTGGGCGATGATGCAGAAATTTCGTATGTGCTTCATATAGTTCCGTTCTGTTGCCGGCCGTCTCCGGCAAAATATTCGTAGAATTGCAAAAATAAGCAATTTGTCGTACATTTGAAAGATTCAATGAAATCAGGCAAGGATGACAGACGAGGAGATTATCGGCTTATACCGAGGCGGGCAAGGCGAGAAGGCGTTCAAGGAGATTGTCGCGGCTTACAGTGAGCGGCTCTATTGGCACGTCCGCAGGTTCGTCTGCTCACACGAGGACACCGACGACCTGCTCCAGGAGATCTTCATCAAGGTCTGGTCAGCGCTTCCTTCGTTCAGAGGCAACTCCCGGCTGTTCACATGGATCTACAGGATCGCCACCAACGAGACACTGAACTGGCTCCACAAGCAGAAAGTCCGCGCCTTGCTCAGGTTTGAGAGCATCGACACGGAACTGGCCGACAAGATTGACGACGACCCGTATTTCAACGGCGACGAGGCTCAAAGGCTTCTCCTCAAAGCCATAGCCAAGCTTCCGAAAAAGCAGAAGTCCGTGTTCTGCATGCGTTATTTTGACGATTTGTCCTACGAGGACATCTCCGAGATTCTGGGAACGTCCGTAGGCGCATTGAAAGCATCCTATCATTTCGCGGCCGAAAAAATCCGCGCGGAACTTGAAACCGAAATTAAACCCTGACCACAGCAATCTGTCAAATTTATGGTAATGCAAGGTAAAAACAACATATTCAATGATGCCGGAAAGGCAGCCTGCAAGGTCCCTGAAGGATATTTCGAGGATCTCAAGGCACGCCTTGACGCCATACCAGCCGCACCTCGGGCGCTTGGTCCCGTACAGCGTATGAAGCCGTACCTCGCGCTGGCCGCCTGCTTCCTCGCGTTTCTGCTGGTCGGGAACGCCGTCATCAGAGGCACGGCGGAGAAAAGCGCTGAAGTGGACCTCTACAATGAGTTCACCTACGCGGGCCTGCTTCAGACCGATGAATACCTTTCTACGGAAGCCGGCACGCAAGACACGATTTCCAATGACGACGTGGTCAACTACCTGATTGATTCAGGAACTCCGGCCGAATTGATTGAATATACTGGATTGCTTGCGAAAAAATAGAATTGAAATGAAACGGACATTATTCATACTCTCGGTTCTGGTCTTCGCCGTCACCGGTGTGATGGCCCAGGACAAAGACAAGAAGGATTGGCACGACAGGTGGAAAGCGGAGAAAATCGCCTATCTTACCGACGCGATGGATCTGACAAGCGCCGAAGCCGAAAGGTTCTGGCCTGTTTACAACAGATGCGAACGCGAGAAAAGAAATTCGTTCAAGGTTGTCATAGACGCCTACAAAGTTCTCGATGAAGCCATTAAGGCCGGTAAAAATGACGATGAAATCAATTCTTTGTTGGATAAATACATAGAATCGCAGAATTGTGGCAAGGATATTGATAGTAAATACGTCGTTGAGTACCGTAAGATACTCCCCGGCAAAAAAGTGGCGAAACTGTTCATAGCCGAGGAATCATTCCGCAGACAACAGATCCACAGACTGAACAAGAACGAAAACAAGAAAGATGAACGAAAATAACAACAGATTATTTTTTTGGTCAATTGGTTAATGGTTAGTTTGGTTACAGATAATAATCTGTTACGAGGGAAGCATGCTGTGAAGTACGCTTCCCTCTTTCGTCAAGAAGAGTCAAGAACTCTTCCGCGGGTGAGCCGCCGAACTTTCCTCTTCTCGCAAACTGAACAATCAACCTTGACACAGGCTTACGCTCCACAGATCTGATCCTCATGATTTTCCATGGTTCAAATCCGCACATCCGGGCATACCTGAGCAACGCTTTCTCCTGATCGGACGGCAGTATCATCGAGACACGGCCATATTCACCGAGAACTTCGGAGGCATATTCAAGAATATCCCGGAAGGAAAGGGGTTCTGCCCCGGAAGAGGACTCCGAATCGCCCGTATGTCGCGCGGAGTTGCGCCTGACTTCCGGAGCCTGAAGCGAATTGTCGTAATATGGTGGATTCGAGACAATCAGGTCATAGCGGCTTCCATTGTCCGCAAGCCTGAAAGCCTTCAAACCGATATTCACAGACTCCAAATGTTCCCGCCAAGGGGACTGACCGAAGTTTTCCGCAGCCTCATCCGCGGACGGAGCGTCAACGTCTATTCCTTGAATATGCCAATTCTGGTCAAGGCATTCCGTCTCAATGCGTTGGGCTATCATCAAGGCCACCGTGCCGGTGCCGGTGCCCACATCAAGGACTTGCCTGTCACTCGGAAGCACCGTTGTGGCCGCCCCGAGAAGGACCCCATCGGTGTTGACCTTCATCGCGGAACGCTCGTTGGCCACACTGAACCTTTTAAAGTGGAAGACGCTCATAATGAATATTCCGGAGCCAAGAACAGCTATTCATCGACAAACTGGCCGTCACGCATAAACAGAGACCTGTCGCACATCTTCGCCAGTTCAGGATCATGTGTCACTATGACGACTGTCTGTCCGTAACGTTGCCGCAGGTCAAAGAACAGCTGATGAATCTCGGTCTTGGTTTTAGAATCCAGATTGCCGGACGGCTCATCGGCGAAAAGGATCGCCGGATCATTGATCAAGGCCCTTGCGATGGCGACCCTCTGCTGCTCTCCTCCGGAGAGTTCGGATGGCTTGTGTTCCATTCTTTCAGCCAAGCCCATGTCCTTAAGCAGTTTTGTGGCCGCGGCTTTGGCATCCTTGTCAGAACGTCCGGCTATGAAAGCCGGGATCATCACGTTCTCCAGCGCGTTGAACTCAGGAAGAAGGTGATGGAACTGGAACACGAAGCCAATCCTTCTGTTCCTGAAAGCGGACAGGCCCTTGCCGTTCAAATGCAGGACATCCGTGCCGTCAATCTCAAGCGAGCCGGCATCAGGTGTCGACAATGTGCCAAGAATCTGAAGCAACGTTGATTTCCCGGCTCCAGAAGCTCCCATAATAGACACGACCTCAGATTTATCAACCTGAAAATCAATCCCTTTAAGAACATGCAGATCTCCGAAAGATTTCTCAATGCCTTTAGCCTGAATAATCATAACCAAATTCTTGTTGTGTTTCCTCACAAAGCCGCAAATCCGAATATACTCATACCGCCAGAGGTAGTCAGACCATAGGACTTTGAATATTATCATTCAAAGATAACGGATTTTTTTAAAAAAGTTTTGCGAATTAAGAAAAAAGGCATAACTTTGCAGTCCTTTCCAATGAGAACATCTCTAACGAGTGGTTGTCTGGGAAGGCCTGAGGGGGCAACCCGAAGGAATGTTATCGGGGTGTGGCGCAGTTGGCTAGCGCATCTGGTTTGGGACCAGAGGGTCCAGTGTTCGAGTCACTGTACCCCGACAAAAAGCGGACGAAAATTTCGTCCGCTTTTTTTTGTAGCCCCACCTGTTTTTTCATCATCACTCTCACCCCACCGGTCTTCGTTGACAGCCCGGCACCCTCCGCCCGCCAATGAAAGCCGTGACACTCAACTTGTTGAATATGACCTGCCACAGCCTCATAATCAGCGAGTGGCGGGTAACACGCTTAGTATCGTTTAGATAACGAGCCGTCTTTAGTTGTTATACGCCAAAGATATCCTCTTAAGTTTTTGATTGATAATAGCATGAGCACAACATCACTTCGACGGTCGGTCTCAGTGACTGGTTTGGGCCGCAAACAGGTCCGATCGCATCAATGGGTCTGCTTGTGTACGTGTAGCTACAACTGGCTCGGTTAACGGTTTCATCAGCGTCCTCCGCCGCCGGAGCCGCCACCGGAGAAGCCTCCGCCACCGCCCCAGGATGCCATGCCGCCACCGCCGCTCCAGGAAGAACCGGAATCGCCGGAACGGGAAGCCTCATAAGTGCTGGCCGCCATATTGAAGTTGCGAGATGTCATGTTGATCATGTTCCAGATCACCAAAGTGGTCATGTCGTCATCAAGGAGTTCAGCGGCAGAAGTCAGTGTGAAATATTCTGGACACACCTTACGGAAATCCTTCATCAGCTGATCGGCCATGCCGTACAAGGAAGCGAAGATCAGGTAGTCATTCCAAAGTTTGACTTCAACAACGCCTCTGTCCTTTATCAAAGTGAAATCTTTCAGATACCTTCTGAGACCGAAGACCTGTCTGGCATCCTCCGGGGTAATAGTCCAGATTGTGGAGCCGTTCTTGGCATCCTGTCCCCAATCGTAAAGATCCTCGCCGTGGCGGTCCGCCCAACGCTGAAGTTCGTTTTTCTGCAGGATTCCATCCTCCCCTGCCGCCTCTTTGATGAATGAATAGAGTCTCGACTCAAGTCCTATGTCCGAACTGGAATCGTCGTGACCGTCAATCTCCAGGTCCTTGATTTTCATCAAAGGCTTTGATTTTCCAGGCCGCTGGACAATCTCGAAAGCGCCGCGATAGAAAATTCTGGTTATGTAGGCGGCGATCAAGTTCTGCCTCTCCTGCATTGTGTTGCCAGAGAATGCGAGAAGAATATTGCTGGACCTCTTCAAGTCCCCACCCAAAGGAGCGTCCCTGAACCACGCCACATCCTTCATGCGGCCTCCTAGAAGTTCTCTTTTACGCCGGACCGTCTTGACTATCACCTTCACAGAAACGAAAACGGACAGAACGACACCCATACCGATAAGAAGTCCATACCAGAAGCTTTCATCTCCTTCATCTTCAGGTTCACGATAATCACTGTCCTCCATCGCAGTCTGCCGCACCTCGTCAAAGGTACGGTCCTCTGTAAGAGCAGGATGGAAGACCCCTTTCTCGAAACCGACCATCGCGATCAAAGCGCTTCTTCCGGTGAAAGGCTCGGTTGTGCGGGCGACCACGGCACCATCCTCGACATGAATCTCGCCACGGAAGCCGAACGCCCAGACCTTTGTGTTCTCGGCCGTGAAAGTCACGCCCGGCTTTCTGATTGTCAACTGGATGGATTGAGGAGGCGACCCAAGGTCACGTGCCACAAACATGTGGTTGAACCCGTCCATGTCCTCGTGTCCCTTCACGAGACCCGTAAGCAGATAGCGCACGGTATAAGTGTGCCAGCCCGAGCTTCCCACGCCCCAACAGATCTCGTAGCCGTCGGATTTTGTGACAAGCCCGCACCTGTCAGCCTTGCGGGCACGGCCGCGGTTCACATCCCACTCTCCTTCATTGAAATACTCATTGCCGGTCTCATCGCTGACCCTCAGATTCTCGATGGTCATACGGCCCATGTTGCCGGCGACAAGATACCATTCGGTAATATCATCGGAAACGTCAATCCGCCACGTCTCGGTCACTTCCGCAGATCCGTCATCACGCAGTTCCACATTGATTCTCAACGAATCAACATCGCTGCCGGCGCATAGCGGGACAGCGACGAGCGAAACGACGGCGGCCAGGAAAAATGCCTGAAGCCTTCTCATCGCCTTATTTGTTGAATATGTCCGAGACGGAAGGGGCGTTGACAACCGACTGGTCCTCCGGCAGGAGGTCATGTGTCGTGAAATGCAGCATGGAGGCCACCATGGAAGAAGGCCACTGGCGAACCATCATGTTCATTTTGGTCACGCAGTCATTGTAGACCATCCTGCTGAGACGAACTTTCTCCTCATAGTCCTTAATGTCGCCCATAGTCTTGACAAACACCGTGTTGGCTCCCAATTGAGGGTACTGTTCAGCCACAACATTCAGGCGGCCGACGACTGACCTCAACGCATTCTCGCTTTCGGCCAGTTCCGCGGCGTTGGAGACAGAGCCGGCACGCTTGGAAATCACATCCGAAAGTGTGTCGTGCTCGTACTTGGTGTACTGCTTGGTCATCTCGACCAGATTCGTCACGGCGTCCCATCTGGACTTCATCTGCACGTTGATCTGGCTGAAAGCGTTCTTAATCTTTTCCTCCAGGGCGACAAAATTCCTCTGCGTCAGGAAAATGTAAATGAATATGACCGCCAAAAGGGCGATTATCACCAAAACCGTTGTTGACATGATACTTATAGGTTAAAATGGTTGACAATTCTATCCGACCACCCAGACAAGCACATGGTTGTCGAATGTGATATATTCAAGCTCGAATTCCTCCTCGTAACCGTCCTTGTGGATGAATGTGGCGTCAAGCTCTCCCTCCCCTTTAGGACGGAAGCGCTCGACCTCGATCTGCTCGGCAAAATTCACCCTGTAAGCGGAAAGTCTTTTGAATATGGCTTCCTTGGCACACCAGTAGATCGCCAGCTGCTCGTTCCTCTTGTCATCGTCAAGATCCTCAAGCTCGTCCTCGGAGAGTGCCTTGCGCTCGACGGCGGAGAAATCGCGTGACAGGGACTCGATGTCGATTCCCACGTCCTCGTTGTCATTCAGGATGACAGCGACATATTTATCTGTGTGCGTGATGCTTATGTTGGTTACGCTGTTCTCAAGATAAGGCTTGCCGTTGTCGTGATGGCTGAGGTAAACCTTCTCGCCGAACAACTCGCATAGAAGCGCCCTCACCGCAAGTCTCTGCTTGCGGAGAGACTCATTGCTGATGAACGAGATTTCCTCCATCTCATCGGTAGGGACAGAGGCCAGCTCCCGGAGCTTTTCTTCCGTTTCGGTTATCTGCCAGACCCCGATCAGGGATCTGGATTCTTCCAATTCTTTTTTTAGATATAGTGCCATAGATTCAGATATTCAAAAAGACAACACTCCCGTAGTCCTCCGATTGACCCGGGATGGTTAACAAATGATTATGCAATGTGCTGCACGACAGCGGGTCCTCCGATCGGGGGTCCGCCTTAGATTTGCCGTCTGTCAGAATAGAACTGGGAGGTTCCATATAATGCGTTAATCTTCTTTTATCTGTGCAAATATAATGATTTTTTGATTTAGAAAGAAAATACAACGGAAATTGTTATCTTTGTAACACTTTTGACAGTTATAGGATTTTAACATAAAATTTTTCAATCATGGGATTTTTGACAAACGAGAAGCTGCTCATCGTCGGTGCCGGCGGTGCGATCGGCTCAAACATGGCTCAGACCGCCCTTATGCTCGGTCTTACTCCTAATGTCTGCCTTTATGACATCATCGAACCGGCTGTTCACGGTGTCGCTGAGGAAATGTGCCACTGCGCGTTCCCGGGAGCGAACGTAAGCTGGACAACCGATCCAAAGGAGGCTTTCACAGGAGCCAAGTTCATCATCTCTTCAGGCGGAGCTCCACGCAAGGACGGCATGACCCGTGAGGATCTTCTCAAGGGCAACTGCCAGATCGCCGCTCAGTTCGGAGACTACATCAAGGAGTACTGCCCTGACGTTAAGCACGTTGTGGTTATCTTCAACCCGGCCGATGTCACAGCGCTCACAGCTCTCATCCACTCAGGCCTCAAGCCAAACCAGCTCACCTCTCTCGCCGCTCTTGACTCAACACGTCTTCAGGAGCAGATCGCGAAGGCTTGCGGTGTTCCGCAGTACAAGGTTACCGGTTGCTACACCTATGGTGGCCACGGCGAGCAGATGGCCGTGTTCGCTTCAAACGCCAAGGTTGACGGCAAGCCTCTCTCCGAGTTCAACATCTCCGAGGAGCGTTGGGCCCAGATCAAGCACGACACCATTCAGGGTGGCTCCAACATCATCAAGCTCCGCGGACGTTCTTCATTCCAGAGCCCAGCCTACCAGGCTGTGAAGATGATTGAAGGCGCGATGGGCGGAACTCCGTTCACATGGCCCGCCGGTTGCTATGTAAACTGCGACAAGTGCGGTTTCAAGAATGTGATGATGGCCATGCCTACTACCATCGACGCGACCGGTGTTCACTTCACGGAGCCTAAGGGAACCGAAGCCGAAATGGCCGATCTCCGCAAGTCTTACGAGCACCTCTGCAACATGCGTGAGGAGATCATCGCCCTCGGCATCGTTCCTCCTGTTGCTGACTGGAAGAAAGACAATGTAAACCTCTAGTCGTTACAGACACATTGAATATGACAGGCCCGGGATTCCGGACCTGTTTTTGCTATTGATGGCGACTACTTTAAGTCGCCATCAATAGCAATCCACCCCCTGTCACTTCGTGACAGCCCCTGAGGGGCACGGCACAAAATTCGTATCAATATATTCTTATAAAAGTGCTATTTTTGTATTTTAGACTCGGGAATATAAGAATATGAACGGAAAAAGGCTGATAATGGTGATTATGGCCGGGATGCTTGTGGCGTCCGGGTTGGCATATTCACAGGAGAACAAGATAAGGCATCCACAGTACAACAAGATTGCAAAAACAGTTGACAGTGAATTGATTGACGCTGTCGCAGCGCTCGACAACCAGCAGTACAGGGAAGCGAAGGACAGGTTGGAGAAAATCACGGAGACGGCACCGGGCAACGATGCCGCGTTCTATTACCTTGGAATGTGCCGGCTTTACCTCAACGACGTGAACGGAGCCAAGGCTGATTTCAAAAAGGCCTCCGAGATCGATCCGTCCAACTTCTGGTACAAGGAAAGACTCGCGCGGACATATTCATTGGCGGGAGAGGACGATCTGACCATCGCGACTTATGAGGAACTGCTGAAGGATTTCCCTAAGAAGAACGACATCTATTTCACGCTGGTCAACCTCTACCTCAAGCAGAACCAGTACGACAAGGCTCTGTCGGCTATGGACCAGATTGAGAATGTGTTCGGCAAGAGCGAGAACGTGACGGCCACAAGGTACGACATCCTCCTCCGTCAGAACAAGCCGAAAGAGGCGCTTAAGACCCTGGAGGACTATAACAAGGAGTTCTCCTCTCCATACGTCCTCACCAAACTGGGCGACCACTCGATGGCTGAATATAAAGACACGGCGGCTCTCGCCTACTACCGAGAGGCTCTGGACTTGCAAAGCGGGTATATGCCGGCCCTGCTCGGCGAGTCTGAGGTGTACCGCATCCGACGGAACTTTCCGGAATTTTTCAAGACCGTGAACCGGTTCATCTCTGATGAAGAAACCGACATCCAGACCAAGACGCAGTATCTGGATATGCTGGTAAGGCGTTCCGACCCGAGATTTCTCCAGAATGTCAAGCCGCAGATCGACACTCTGTACGAGAATCTGGTGCAGTGCCATCCTTCTGACAGTTCAGCGCTCACCGCCGCCGGGTTATACTGGTACTCAACGGAAAGAATTGCCAAGGCCAAGGAATTGCTGCACAAGAATATGACCTTGTACCCTGAAAGCCTTGGAGCCACAGGCGCATACATCCAGCTTCTCGGACTTCAGAAAGACTGGGATGCCTTGGATGCGGCCTGCGACAGCGCATTGGTGAGATTTCCGAAGGAGACCTCGTTTCTGGACATGAAGAATGTTTCCTGCTACAACAGGAAGGATTGGCAGGGGATCATTGACAACAACAAGAGAATCATCGAGATAGCTCAGGGCGACACCTCCGTGACGATTCCCGCCCTGTCCTCCATCGGGGACATGTACCACGAGCTCGGGAACGAGAAGGAAGCTTTCAAGGTTTACGCTCAGGTACTGAAAATCAATCCTGACTACGCACCGGCGCTGAACAATTACGCCTACTATCTTGCGCTCAAGGGCAGCAAGCTGAAGAAAGCCTGCGAGATGAGCAAGAAGACCATCGAGAAAGAGCCGGACAACCCGACGTATCTGGACACATACGGATGGATCCTTCACCTTCTGGGGAGGAATCAGGAGGCCAAGACGCAGTTCAAGCATGCGATGCTCTACGGCGCGAAAGAGAGTGTGACAAGCCTGGAGCATTATGCCGTTGTGCTGGAGGCTCTTGGAGAGGCAGACCTCGCCAAGGTTTACAGGACTTTGGCGGAAAACAGAAAAGCGGAGGGTAAGGAATAATGGAAAGACGGACCGGAATATTCATTTTTGCTGTCATCGCCGCCCTGGCCTGGCATATTCCGGCATATTCCCAAAACACTCGGGCGCAGGAGGCTCGCAGGGCACGGCTTCAGAAAGAGATAGCCATTCTGGACGGGCAGATCAGGGTCAATTCCACAAAAAGCGCGAATGCGATGAACCGCCTCACACTCATCAGCGGCAAGGTTGACTCCCGGAAGCGGCTCATTGAAGAAAGCGACAGAGAGATTTCTGAATATTCAGACTTGATCGCAGGAAAGGAGAGGGAAATCAGGACCATCAAGGCAAGACTGGACACATTGTCAGCGCACTATGCCAGGCTTGTGCGGGGGGCCTACGTAAACAGAAGCCCGAAGATCTGGTATATGTACATTCTGGCCAGCGACAACATAGGGCAGGCTTTCAGGAGATATGGTTACCTGCGGGATCTGTCCAGACAGATGAATATGCAGGCTTCGAAGATCATCGACATCCGCGAGGAGCTTGAGAAAGAAAGCGCTGAACTTGCCACCATGAAGCGTGACGCCGAGGCGGTCAGAGCTCAAAGGGTTTCCGAGATGAACAAGCTCAAGGCCGAGGAGGGCGAAGCAAGAAGCCTGGTTAGCCAACTTAAGAAAAACAAGAGGAAGTACCAGTCAGACCTGTCCAGAAAACAGCGTGAGGTGGAGGCGCTCAACAGAGAGATCGAGCGGATCATCCATGCCGCCACCGAGGGTTCCTCCGGCAAGTCCGGGAAGGGAGGATCGAAGACTGTGACACGCAAACCGATCGACTACACCTTGGCCAAGAAATTCGAGGCGAACAAGGGCAAGCTTTCGTGGCCGGCGGACGGCCCTGTCGTGGATCATTTCGGCCAGCGCTTCCATCCGGTCTACACTAATCTCAAACTTCCGTTCAATAATGGTGTGACCATCGCGCTTCCGGCCGGGACGGAGATCAAGGCTGTGTTTGACGGTGTCGTGAAACAGATTGTGGTCATGCCGGGTTACAACAAGTGCGTGCTTGTGCAGCACGGCAACTATTTCTCATTCTACTGCAAACTGGGGACGGTCAGTGTCAAGGCCGGGGACAAGGTGAAGACGGGACAAGTTGTCGGAACGGTTGACACTATAGGTGGTGAGACGCAATTGCATTTCCAGATCTGGTCGGGGCGCACGCCGCAGAATCCGGAGACTTGGCTGAGGCCGTAAATTCATTTGTGACATGAGACACGAGATCGTCATAAAAGACCTGCAGGACATCGACAGGGCCGCGGGCGAGTTCCTTTCACAGACAAAAGGGCATAATATCATTGCGTTCTACGCTCCTATGGGGGCCGGCAAGACAACATTCACCACGGCTGTCTGCCGGAGGCTCGGGGTGCGGGAGGACGCTGTCAGCTCTCCGACTTTCGCGATTGTGAACGAGTATCGCACCGGTTCCGGGGAACCGATGTATCACTTTGATTTCTACCGGATCACCAAGACAGCGGAGGCTCTTGACATCGGGTTCTACGACTACATCGACAGCGGGTGCCTCTGCATAATGGAATGGCCGGAGAACATCGAGGAGATTCTTCCGGAGGAGACGTTGCGGGTACACATCACGGTCAATCCGGACGAATCCCGGACGGTTTTCTGGGAGGATTAAGGACTTGTCCAAATCATCGATTAGAAACGGTTTCACACTTCCGAAGGCAATGGCCAGAAAAAAGGCAAATTGAAAATTTTGCACGGTAGACCAAAATTTTCAATTTGATTTTTCTGGCCTTTGTG
>ERZ808242.1044-NODE-1044-length-17233-cov-5.142974_pt1 | contig 17233 bp, 20 predicted proteins | sample MGYA00521244_ERZ808242 | MGnify/ENA primary metagenome ERZ808242 (study PRJEB31516, sample SAMN03275573) | gut metagenome | biome: mammalia-associated habitat; material: feces | host: Papio cynocephalus | place: Kenya | collected 2012-07-27 ... | reverse complement strand
ACGACAGTGGTGGACTGGTTGGAATTCAGAAATGTAGCATACTGGTCTTTTCCGCTGAGATATTTCCGCTCGTAAATGCTGTCCGTGACATAATTACCGCCGTTATAGCTCACGGTATGCGTCAGCGTTTTATAGTAAGCGGTGATGGTATCATAAGGGGCAAAGGGATAGTTGACCTTGTTATAGGTAGTACCACGGAAGTTGTCGCACAGGCTTTGGCTCTGCCAAGCGGAAAGCGGCTGAGCCGCCTTTCCCTGTGCCTGCATCCAAGCTGCATAGCAATAGTAGGCACCGAGACTCGTAAAATGATGGTCGGTCTTGTAGTAGATGTACTCGTCATTATGCTCCGATAGGATATCGAACACATTCACGGTATCCAATCCCTGCGCCTTGGCAAAGTCCAGCAGTGCTTTTTGGTTGAGATTGGGTGCATAGGCAGGCAGCTTGTCGGAAAGGATCTGTGCCGCCGTTGGTACGAGCATTACTTGCATAGAAATACCGGCAGATTTCATCGCTGCCGACAGTTTGGCAAGGGCTTCGATGTTAGCTGCAAATTGCTTTTGATTATAGCCGGTGAAGGCGTCGATCAGATAGCCGTCCTTGCCGAAATAAACATCGGAGATCTCGGTCTTGCCGCTGAGCCGCTCGGTAAGTGTCTTGACGGTAATCCAACCATCTCTTAAAGGAAACTGATCCGCAAGGTACTTTTCAATTTCCGTTCCCATTTTACCGCTGGGAAAATCGGTGATGGAGATCGCATTTTTCTGTGTCAGCGTCCTTTTCTCGCTTTCGGAATAATATTTGTCCGGCACAAGAAAACCGGAGAGAACGCCGACGACCAAAAGCAGGCAAAATACAGAAGTAATGATTTTATTGCGCATTTCGGCATTCCTCCTTAAAAACGAAAATACAAAAACGGGTTATACGATCCGCTGATCAGATATGTCACTGCGAGTCCTACAACCGCTACAATACCGGTCACATCGGCGGTTGCCATCAGCCCTGTGCCGCATTTCTCATTCAGCCTGTGATAGAGCCTTGTACCGATGGGCGTAGCAGCAACTGCGCACAGCAGGAGCAGCGGCAAATAGGACAGCAGCTGATAGAGCGCCGCAGAGTTGCAGAACACCGCACCGCCGAACATTGTTTTCAGATAGGCAAAGCCCGCTCCGAAATCCTCAAAGGCGAACAGCACCCAACCGACAGCGACACACAGCAGTGCATAAATATGTCCGACAAATGCAGGGGCTTTTTTCAGCTTATCCAGCAGGAAGAATTTTTCGAGTATCAGCAGCAGACCAAAATACACGCCCCACAGCACATAGTTCCAGCTGGCTCCGTGCCAGAAGCCCGTGAGCAGCCACACGATGGCAATGTTTCGAAGCTGAATGGCAAGACCTTTTCGGTTGCCGCCCAAGGGGATATACACATAGTCCCGAAACCAAGTCCCCATAGAGATATGCCATCGCCGCCAGAATTCCGTTACGCTTTTAGAGCAATAGGGGTGGTCGAAGTTTTCAAGGAAGTCGAAGCCGAACATTTTTCCCAGACCAATCGCCATATCCGAGTAGCCGGAAAAGTCGAAATAGATCTGAAAAGCGAATGCGACGATCCCAAGCCACGCCGAAACGACGGACAATTCGCTGCTGCCGGAAATGGTGTTCCACAGAAGCCCGATATTATTGGCAAGCAGAACTTTCTTTCCCAGTCCGCAGACGAAGCGTTTGACACCCTCACCGAATTTATCAAAGGAGTGGGTGCGTTCGTCAATTTGGTCGGCAATGGTCTGATAGCGAACGATAGGTCCGGCAATGAGCTGCGGAAACAGGGATACATACGCCCCGAAGGAGATGATGTTATTCTGTACTTTGGCGTCGCCCCGATAGACATCTATCGTGTAGCTCATCGTTTGGAAGGTATAAAAGGAAATACCGATCGGCAGAGGTAGATTCAAAAGCGGGATATTGCACCCGAAAATGCCGTTTACTGTGCCGAGGAGGAAATCTGTGTACTTAAACAGACACAGCAGACTTAAATTGACAATCACGGAAACAAGAAGTCCGATCTTTGCTTTCGGCGTTCCCCGATGCTTCTCCACCGCCCGGCCGCAGCAGTAGTCAAGGACGGTGGAGAAGATCATCAGCCCGACATATATCGGTTCGCCCCACGCATAAAACAGCAGGCTGAACGCAAAGAGAATTGCATTTTTTACTTTCTTGGGAACGAGGAAATACACCAGCAGCACGCAAGGCAAAAACCATAGCAAAAATGTCAGACTGGAGAATACCATTTTTTAGTTTCCTCCGAGCATAGGCATATCGCCGTCATCATCAGAAGTAATCAAACCGCCTGCACTTCCATCATCCTCAGGAACAACAGCGGAATTCTTCGGGAGTGTTCCCAAAACGCTCTTAACTGCCTCATCAATTTTTGCGTATTCGGAAACTGCCAACTTGCTTTCGGCTTCGCTGTCTTCGCCGTCATAGCTTGCACCGGCGAGAATATACATTACATAGTTTCCGCTCTGATAGATTCGTGCGTTCAAGACCTTTGCAGTACCAAACGGATACTGACGGATATAGTCAACCATCTGTGCATAGCTTGTGTTCAATGCTTTTACCGCTTCATCGGCATATCCGTCCTTGACTTTAAGGATGATGACCGTGTCAGGATTTACGCTGCTGACAGAATTCTGTTTTGCAACATAGCTCTCGATTTTGGAAAGATCCAGCCCAAGGGTGTTTTCCAGATAGTCCTTCTGCGCATCCGTGTCGCAGAGGTAGTTGTCCTTGCCGATGGCGTCGGCGATCTTCTGCTCGATCTCGGCAGGGGTGGCAGTAATGGTGGTATTTCCCTTACCGTTGTCATCCGTTTTTTTGTTATCTGTTGCTTTGCCGCAGGCTACGATGCCCAATGCCATAACGAGGGATAGCAGGATCAGTGCGATTTTTTTGATTTTCATAATAGATTAGCTCCTTTGAAGGTTATTATTGTGGAAGCGTTCGGCAGCGCTCGTACGCTGCGCCGCCGTTTTTTACGCTTCTGTATATATAACGACCGGGAAATAAAAAATGTCGGAAGAATTTCAAAATTTCTTCCGACATTTTCATATTTATTTTTTCAGGGACTCATAGACGGCAAGGACTTGGGATTTATCCGCCCCATCTGTGCCGTACAAGCAATAGTTGATTTTTCCGTTTGTCCAAACGATCTTGTAATAGGCGCACAAGTCTGTTTGTACTTCGGTCAACACGGCATTGTTTTTTGCGTCTATCGTTTCCTGCAAACGATCTTTGCCGTTCAAACCGGAGAAATCGCCCTCCTGTGCCGAAGCACGGGCAAGGTAGCTTTTCCCATTCAGCTCAAATTGAATTTCTGCGATCTTACCGTCTATAATTGCATAGGAAGTTTCCTGCGCCCCCTCCGGAGCATCCAGCGTGACAGAAAGTGCCCTGAACGCCTCAGCATCTTCCACCTCCACAAACGGATTTCCGCCCTGCACATTGCTTTCATCGGGGTGCATCGGCGTGTTGCCGGGAAGGAATTTCGCCACGCCGATCATCACCAAGCAGAGACAGGCGGCAATGGGCAGCGCATAGCGTACAAATGGAATTGGTTTCTTTTTCGGCTCGGCAGGCTTTTCCGCCGGAGTTGCCTGCTGTGCTTTTTTCATAATGTTCTGATACATCCGCTCTTTCGCACCGGCTTCCGGCTCGATAGCGTCGATGGACTCTTTGATTTTCTTTTCACTCACGGCTCAAAACCTCCTATCTGCCGCCTGAGTAGTTCTCTCGCTTCCCGCAAATGATTGCGGATCGTGGAGGGCGGCTTTTTGAGCATTTCTGCGATCTCATCTGTCTTGTAGTCCATATAGTAATGCAGATAAATAACATCCTTGTATTTTGTGGGCAGTTTTTTAACGACCTCAAGGGTTTCGTCTATGGGTGCGGTATTCTCGTCCGGAATTTCGGGTGCTTCGTCAATAGGCGTGACCTGCTTTCGCCACCAGTGCTTTAATCGGTCTTTGCAGAGATTGATGGCGGTTACCGTCAGCCACTTCTTCTCGTGCGTTTCATCATTAAAAGCGAAATCTCCTGTCAACACTTTAACGAATACATCCTCTGTGCAGTCCTCGGCTTCTGCCTGATTTTTCATATAGGTAAAGCAGAGCCGATACACCAGCTTGTAATTCCGTTCATAGAATGCCTCGAACCATTCGCCCGTACGCTGCGAATTTTCCGGCATATTCTTTCCTCCTGTATGTATAACGATTGAGATCACCATTTTGTCGGGTGATTTGATGCGATATCGTTGCTTTTGTTATGATTATAGCATATTGGGATAACTATTTCCATATTTTTGACGCAAAAGATATACGAGGTCTTCCGTAAAATCGGACAGATCGTATTTCCAGTTGATTTTTCTTATGGAACAGTGTATAATAATTTTGGAATGCGTAAGCCTGCGGATGTTATTCTCCTCAAAAAAGAGCAGTCTCTGTGCGTGAGGGCTTGCGATATTTAGCAGATATGTGACAACACAATGACAACGGGAATTATGATACACCATAATTCTTGGATAATTTAAGTAATCCCGATAATCGGAGCTAAACGGTCTATACAAAATCGTTTAGGTCACGGTTTCGGGGAGCGAATGGCAGTGAGTTTTCCTGTCAGCAAAAGCATTTTATATGCTTTTGCTGACGGGATTTTTATATCCTGTTTTATAAGTTCGGCTAAAATATTAAAAATGATTTTTTAGTAAGGAGCAGGCTTATAAATTCCTTTTTTTCAGCAAGAGGAGCAAGAACCTCTGTTAAGGTGTCGTTTGACGAATATGAGGTTTCTTATGCGGTACCGGCTGCGGAATAAATCATATTAAATTAGTATTTTCTTGATTTTAAACATTTAAAAAGGTATAATAATATAAAACATCCCCGAAATTCGATTTTGCGGATTTCGGGGTTAAAAATTTTAGTTTTTTACATTATAGCGCATAGGGTAAGCATGCTTTTAAGTCTTTCGTAAATCTCAAAGGCGGTGCTTATATCAAGCGGATTTTCGCCCAAGCCCGCCTCGACGGTGAATGCGGGTCGGTTGAATTCTTCGATAAACCAGTCCTTAAAGCCTGCACCGTAAGCTATGCCCTCGGGAATATCCAAAGCATATCCCGAAGCCGTCGCCATAATCTGCGCCATTTGCTCGGAGGAACGGGGATTATGATTTCCGTAATTCCAGTAAATAACCTCTCCTTGCGTATGCAGGGCAACTGCATGCCTGATATTTATATTTCTGCAAAGTGCGCAAAGCGCGGCGGTTTCAGGCTCGCTTTCGGGATAATTTCCGCCGAACCGCGTAGGTCCTGCCGAAAAAAAACCGCTTTTTCTTTCGAGCGCTTTTACCTCTTTAAAGCCTGCGGAAAAGTTATGGTTTATATCAACACCCCGCGCATTGGCGTTCCAGTGGGCGGTGTCGCCCTTAGAAGTTTTGCGGACAAGCTCCGAAAATCTTCCTGCATAAGAAATTCCGTTTATTGCGATATCGCACCCGTCGGGGTTTACCATAGGAACAATTATCACTCCGCAGTCCTTAAGAGCCTTTGACATTCTTACCGAGCCTATGCGGCTGTCGGTATAAAGCGCGCTTGCAAGCTCGCATAAAAAGTACATGATTATATTAGTCGTTATATGTTCGCTTCCGTGAATTCCTGCGGCAAAAAGCATGCAGTTTTTGGCTCTTCCTATCCTCAGCGCCGTTATATCCTTATTTAAACAGCTTTTCCCTATGGAAAACCTTCTTATAAACGGATATTTTTCTGTAACGGCGTCAATAAGCTTAGATAAGTCTCTGTATGAATAATTTATATTTTCTACCATTTTTTACCTCCCTAAAAATCTTATTATTTAATTATATTAAAGGCGGTACATTAAAATGAATCTTAATGAAAAACAGCTTGAAAAAGAATACATTTTTAAAGGAAAGGTGATAAACTTAAGGCGCGATCTCGCTCTGCTTCCCAACGGGAATAAGGCTTACAGAGAGGTTATAGAGCATAACGGCGGCGTCTGCGTTGCGGCGATAGACGAAGAGGGTTATGTTTATACCGTAAAACAGTTCAGATATCCTTACAGCGAGGTTATAACCGAAATTCCCGCCGGCAAGCGCGACAGCAGGGACGAGGATCCTCTCGAATGCGGAAAGAGGGAATTAAGAGAGGAAACGGGACTTACGGCTGATAATTATTATTTCTTAGGAAAGCTCTATCCGACCCCCGGGTATTGCGGAGAAATAATATGGATGTATGCCGCGACCTCGCTTCATCAGGGCGAAAACGACCTTGACAGCGATGAATTTTTAAATGTGGAAAAAATAAAGCTTGATAAGCTTGTAAGCATGATTTTAAGCGGCGAAATTACCGACGCAAAAACGCAGGCGGCGGTGCTTAAGCTCAAGATTTTAACAGACTGTAAAGAGATTGATTTGCACTTGTAAAATCAAGGGGATTATGCTAAAATAAAATGAGATAAATGAGATATATTATAAGGAGAAATGCCCGTTGTCATTCCCACTTGACAGAATAAGAAACTTTTGTATAGTAGCTCATATAGACCACGGAAAATCGACCCTTGCGGACCGCCTTCTTGAAATGACCGATTCGGTTTCCGCAAGAGATATGGAAGAGCAGATTTTAGACAGTATGGAGCTTGAGCGTGAGCGCGGAATAACCATAAAGGCGCATGCCGTAACGCTCTATTACACCGCCGCGGACGGCGAGCAATATGAGCTTAATTTAATAGATACCCCCGGACATGTCGACTTTAATTATGAGGTTTCAAGATCGCTTGCGGCATGCGAGGGAGCTATTCTTGTTGTGGACGCTTCTCAGGGTATAGAGGCTCAGACCTTGGCAAACACATATCTTGCGGTTGACCACGGACTTGAAATTCTTCCTGTTATAAATAAAATCGACCTGCCCTCGGCAGAGCCCGAAAGAATTAAAAAAGAAATAGAGGATGTTATAGGCATTCCTGCCGATGAGGCTCCTCTTATTTCGGCAAAAACGGGTCTTAATGTCGGCGAGGTATTAGAGCAGATAGTAAAATATATCCCTGCTCCTAAGGGCGACAGGGAAGCACCCTTAAAGGCGCTTATTTTCGATTCTTATTATGACGCTTATAAGGGCGTAATAGTATATTTCAGAGTTGTAAGCGGAAAACTTAAAACGGGAGATACCGTCCGCATGATGGCGACGGGCGCTGATTTTGAGGTTGTCGAAATCGGAAGAAAGCAGGCAACAAGCCTTTCACCCTGCGATGTTCTTGAGGCGGGCGAGGTAGGGTATCTTGCCGCTTCGATTAAAACAGTTTCGCAGGCAAGAGTCGGCGATACCGTAACGCTTGCAAGCAATCCCGCAAGCGAACCGCTCCCGGGGTACAGAGCCGTAAAGCCTGTTGTGTTCTGCGGAATTTATCCTGCCGACGGCGCAAAATATCCCGACCTCAGAGAGGCGCTTGAAAAGCTCCAGTTAAACGACGCATCGCTCGTTTTCGAGCCTGAAACCTCTCAGGCGCTGGGCTTCGGCTTCCGCTGCGGATTTTTGGGACTTCTTCACATGGAAATAATCGAGGAAAGGCTTGAAAGGGAATATAATCTTGATATTATAACCACTGCTCCGAGCGTGCAGTATAAATTTGAGCTTACAAACGGACAGACGGTAGATGTCGATAACCCGACAAATTATCCCGACCCTGCGACTATAAGCAGCTCTTTAGAGCCTGTTTCAAATGTTCATATTTTTTCGCCGAGCGAATATGTCGGCACGATAATGCAGCTTTGCGAGGAGCGAAGAGGCGATTATATTGATATGAAGTATTTGGGTGACAGGGTAGACATTCATTATGTTTTGCCTACGGGCGAAATCGTTTATGACTTTTTTGACGCGCTTAAATCCAGAACCAAGGGTTATGCAAGCTTTGACTATGAGCCAAACGGTTATAAAAAATCAAACCTTGTAAAGCTTGATGTTCTTATAGCAGGCGATTCGGTGGACGCACTTTCATTTATAGTATTCAATGATTTTGCATATAATAAAGCGCGAAGAATTGCCGAAAAGCTTAAGGAATATATCCCGAGACAGCTTTTCGAGGTTCCCGTTCAGGTAGCGGTAGGCGGAAAAATCATCGCGAGAGAAACCATTAAGGCATTAAGAAAAGATGTTTTGGCTAAGTGCTACGGCGGCGATATTTCAAGAAAGAAAAAGCTTCTTGAAAAGCAAAAAGAGGGAAAGAAAAAAATGCGCAGATTAGGCTCTGTAGATGTACCTAAGGACGCATTTATGGCAGTACTTAAATTGGATGAGTAATTTAAGCAAAGCCGACAAGTTCGAACCCGCCTGAAACAGAGTAATTTCGGTATTTTTCGGCTTGTCGTCATAGCAAGGCGACAGCCTTGCGTCTTCCTTCGCACCAAAAACTACTCAAAATTCTTTCCGTTTCAGGTCAAAGAATTTTAAGGTGGGAAATTTTTGGAATTTGCGAGGCAAAAACCCAGTTAATCCTGTCGGATTAACGAGTATTTTAACAATGTAAAGACGAAAATTTGACCCTTAAAATCGGGTTCGAAATTGTCAGCTTTGCTTATAGTAATTAACCGCTTTAGCCATAAAATCCTGCGTTACACCGAAATATTCCGCAAGGGAATAAATGTTGTCATAACCCGAGGAAAGCGCCGCATTGAACTTTTTTTCGGGGACAAGCTTTTTTATCGCCCAAAGATTTGCATGTCTTTCATGCTTTTCCCTGATATCAAGCTTTGAATAAATATTATAAAAGCTGTAGGTTGCGCAGTGCCCAAGCTCGTGAGCCAGACACACCTTTTCGTCAGCGCCCGAAATCTTCTTATCAAGCGCTATATACATTGATTTGCCGCTTTTAAGCGAAACAGAACGGGTCAGAGGCAGGGGATATCTGTCAACAGGAATTCCCTTGCGCTCGGCAATTCTGTAAAGCCTAATTGTTTCCATTATACCTCTCCTTTATATATTCGGCATATCTTTTTACTTCATTCCACATTTCGTCGGTCACCTCTGTTTCGCCTCCGAAAAGAGCGACCTTAACCGCATTGTCGTCCGCGCCCGAGCTTTCTTTTCCCGATATAAAATCTACGCTGACATTAAAATAATCCGCAATTTTACTTAATGTACCGAAAGAAAGCGTTTTCGTTCTGCCGCATTTTAAATCGGAAAGCGAAGCGCGCGGAATATCGCACTCCTTGCAAAGAGCCGTAACATTGATATTATTCTTCTTGCAGAGAGCTTCAATTCTGTCGTAAATGATTGCCATAATTTTATCCCCTTTAAATAAAATTATGAAAAATCATAATTTTACTCTTGACATTTACGAAAAACCGTAATATAATAAACTTGCATTACGGAAAATCGTAATTATTTTGTTGCAAGTACTATTATATTACATATTTCCGTAAAAGTCAAGAATTATAAAAGGAGAATAAAGGAATGTACAATTGTCAGGACAGCGAAAAAAATGTTTTGCACTGCAGATACTGCGGTGCAAGACTAAAAGAGGGCAGAACGGAATACTGTAACGATTTTTGCCGAAGGGCGGGTCAGTATTTATGGCAGAAGCAGCAGCGCAGGAGAAGAAAGTGGCTTAACAGTCCTCTTTCGCATATCGTTGCGAGGGTTGAGGATTACAACAGGGAAAATAAGACCTCTTATTCCTACGGCTATTTTGTCGCTTACATATTGCCTAAGCTTATAAAGGGAGGTAAGCTTGTAGATGAATTTTAACAGCTATGATAATTTTGAAGAAAAAAGAAATTTTTTAAGACAGTACAGATTTATGCTTTCAAAAATAAGAAGGCTTAAAAGCATGCTTGAAATTTCTCCCGAAAATGCGGAAAAATATAAAAAGGATATTGCCGAAACGATAAAAAAGCGCGATTTTATCGAGGACAGAATTGATTCTGTCGACGGAAGCCTGCTTACGGAAATTCTAAGCGAAAAATATATCTGCGGAAAGAGCCTTGAAGAAATTGCGCTCGGTCTTTCCTACAGTAAAAGACAAATCGAAAGACTTCATTTAAAAGCACTTGAAAAGCTGGTTACGGTTTGATAAAATAAAATTATAAAAATTAAGGAGGGATACCGATGTCTGACAGAGTGATACTTCATTGTGATTTAAATAACTTTTTTGCTTCGGTGACCCTCCTTTCAAACGCAACGCTTTATAATATGCCCGTCGCGGTCTGCGGAAATGAAAAGGAAAGGCACGGAATAGTTCTTGCAAAAAATGAAATTGCAAAGTCTTACGGGGTTAAAACCGCCGAAACTGTAAGAGACGCAAAAAGAAAATGCCCCGAGCTTGTCTGCCTGCCGCCCGATTATAAGCAGTATAAAAAATATTCTGCCGCCGCAAGAAAGATTTATGAGCGGTATACCGATATGATAGAACCGTTCGGTATTGACGAATGCTGGCTTGATGTAACCGGCAGTATAAGAATTTTCGGAAGCGGCGAGGAAATCGCCGAGAAAATCAGATGCTCAATTAAAAATGAGCTTAAAATAACGGTATCAATAGGGGTAAGCTTTAATAAGGCTTTCGCCAAACTCGGCTCAGATATGAAAAAGCCCGACGGGATAACCGTTATATCAAAGGAAAATTTCAAATCAAAGGTCTGGCCGCTTCCCGCAAAGGATTTGCTTTATGTCGGAAGAAGCACCGATGAAAGACTTAAATCCTCGGGAATTTTTACGATAGGCGATATCGCAAGCTGCGAAACGGCACTGCTTACGCATCTTTTAGGAAAAAACGGCGAACAGCTTAAAAGGTATGCATTGGGTCTTGACTCATCGCCGGTTGCCGACTCAAACGCTTTAAGAATTCCTAAAAGCATAGGAAGATCCGTGACTTTAGACCATGATATCGATTCTTTTGAAGAGGTCCGCAAAATCTTCCTTGTTTTAAGCGAAGAGATAACCGAAAAAATGAGGAATTTGAAGCTTGCCGCCTTCGGATTTCAGATTCATTTAAGGGATACCTCGCTTAGGGTTAAGGAATATTCCGCAACCCTAAGCGCTCCAATTACCTTGTCATTACAGCTATCAAAAAAAGGCTTTGAGCTTTTTAAAAGGAACTGTTCTTTACTTACTCCCTTAAGGTCCGTAGGAATAAGGGCGATAAACCTTAAGGATAAGGACACCTATTTTCAGCAAAGCTTTTTTGATTTGCAGTCAGAGTCCGAAAATGAGGAAAAAATCGAGCAGTCGATTATAAATTTAAGGGATAAATTCGGGGAAAGCAGCGTTAAAAGAGCAAGTACCATTGAAAAGCAAAAGTAAATTTCTTGTAATTGTAATAATTATAGTGTATAATATAATATTATAATTCTTTTTAAGAGGTGTAGTTATGCTCAGCCTTTTAAGACAGGGAAGCATGGATAGAATTATAGTTTATCTTATGTCCTCCGTAATCACTGTTTTTTTGACTTTGCCTATACATGAATTTGCCCATGGCTTTGTCGCTTCGAAATTAGGCGACCCCACGCCGAAATATCAGGGACGGCTCACGCTTAATCCCTTTGCGCATCTTGACCTTATCGGTTCTCTTGCAATTGTGTTTTTCGGCTTCGGCTGGGCAAAGCCTGTTCAGATAAACGCAAGATATTTTAAAAATCCCAAGCGCGGCATGGCGCTGACGGCACTTGCAGGGCCTTTGGCAAACCTGTTGGTTTCTTTTATCGCCGTATTTTTCTGCGCGCTTATCCCGCATATTCTGCCTGTTTCCTCGGCAATGGTTTATTCGGTGCTGTTTTTCAGGTATATTGCTACGATAAATGTTTATCTTGCGGTGTTTAACCTTATTCCCGTTCCCCCGCTGGACGGGTCGAGGGTATTATTCGCGTTTTTGCCGAGCGGAGCATATTTTAAAATAATGCAGTATGAAAGATATATTTATTTCGGTCTTTTGCTGCTTATGTTTACAGGCGTTTTAAGCTATCCCATAAGTGCTCTTTCAAACCTTATATTAAACGGAATGAGCGCCTTCTGGTCACTGATTTTTTAAAAAACGGAGTTTAAATGATGGAAGAACAACCGCTTTTCAGGCTGGATAATTTTGAAGGACCTTTAGATATGCTGTTAAAGCTGATATCTAAAAACAAATTGAATATTTATGATATCAAGCTTTCTGTTCTTATAGAGCAGTATCTTCAGCAGATTGAAGTCTTTAAAGCGCAGGAAATGGATATTTCAAGCGAATTTCTTGAAATGGCTTCAAGGCTTATCTATATTAAGACCGTAAGTCTTCTTCCTAAGCATGAGGAAATCGAAAGGCTTAAAGAGGAGCTTACGGGCGAATTGCTTGAATATCAGATGTGTCAGGAAATGGCAGGAAAGCTTTCTCTGATGACCGGCGGATTTGATAATTTTATCAAAATGCCCGAGCCCTTTGAGGCGGACAAAAAATATGTGCTTAATCATCCGTCCTCCGTTTTGTTTGACGCTTATCAGGAGGCTGTCGGCAGGGGACAGAGGAGACTTCCGCCTCCGGTTACTCCTTTTACCAAAATCGTTGCGAAAAAGATAGTCGCCGTTTCGACAAAAATCGTTTTTGTTATGCGAAAGCTTATAAAGGGAGGGACAAGCAGGCTGTCTAAGCTTTATATGTCTGCCCATGATAAATCCGAGCTTGTCGCAACCTTTCTTGCGGTGCTTGAGCTTTGCAAGGTAAACCGCATTAGCATTGAGGGAGACGGAGAAAACGCGCAGATCAAATTAAATAAGGAGCATAAAGCCAAATGAATAAAGAACAGCTGCTTAGCGCTATGGAAGCCGTTTTATTTGCCTCGGGGGATCCTGTCAGTATAGACAGACTGTCTCAGGTGTTTGAAATCAGCCCCGAAAAGGTTGAAGCTACAACCTCGGCGCTTGAAAAAAAGCTTGAGGATAATAAAAGCGGCATAAAGCTTATAAGACTTGAAAATAAATATCAGCTTGCCACAAGAAACGAGTTTGCGGAATATATTAAAAAAGCTTTCGATATAAAGCGCAAAACTCCGCTGTCTCCTGCGGCATTGGAGGTTTTAGCGGTTATCGCTTATAATCAGCCCGTAACCCGTTCATTTGTCGAGCAGGTAAGAGGCGTTGACTGTTCGGGAGTTATAACAACGCTTATCGAAAAGGAGCTTATTGAGGAGCGCGGAAGACTTGAGCTTCCCGGAAAGCCCCTGCTTTACGGAACAACGGATAACTTTTTAAGATGCTTTTCGATTTCCGATTTAAGCGAGCTGCCGCCGCTCCCTAAGGATAATGTTCAGCCTGCGGATATGGGCGAACAGCTCGTTATTGAGGAAACTCAGCAAGCGGAAGAATAAAGAGAGGATAAAGCTATGAGTGAGGGTAATATTCAGGGCATAATGGATGTCACTTTAGAAAAGCTCCGCGCTATGGTGGACGCGGATACTATTATAGGCACGCCCGTAAAAGCCGATAATTTCACCCTGATTCCTGTCTCGAAGGTGTCCTTCGGACTTGCGACAGGCGGAAGCGATTTCCCGTCAAAAAACGGGGTGCAGATGTTCGGCGGCGGAAGCGGAGCGGGAGCATCGGTAGTTCCTGTTGCGTTTATTGCGATAAACGGGGACGATATCAAAATGCTCCCTGTTTATAACGACCTTAATACCTTTGATAAAGCAATAAATATGATGCCCGAACTGATAGAAAAGGCAAAGGGACTTTTCAAAAGACAGGAAATCCGTTTCGATGAGGACGGAAATGTTATAAGCGAGGGCTGAAAACCGTTATAATTAGACCTAAATCGGAATAAACTTTATACGGTGATATAAATGCTTGATTCCGCTTTTAAAAAAATAACGGCAGTCTTTTTGTCGGCTGTTTTTATGCTTACACTAAGAATAAATACCTCTGCAATAAGCGCTAAGTCCGCCGTGCTGATATGCGCAGATACAGGAGAAATTATTTATTCGAGAAATGCCGAGGAAAGGCTTCCTATGGCAAGCACTACTAAAATTATGACGGCTCTTCTTCTTTGCGAGCAGGACCTGAAAAGACAGGTGACAGTCTCTTTTTCCGATATAAATACCGAGGGCACCTCCATGGGGCTTAAGGATAAGGATACCGTGACCTTAGAGGATCTGCTTTACGGAATGCTTTTGGCTTCGGGTAACGACGCGGCAAATGCCGCTGCGGCGGCAGTCGGGGGAACGGTCGGCAATTTCGTTAATTTGATGAATGAAAAAGCTAAGTCTTTAGGGCTTAAAAATACACATTTTGTAACCCCCTCAGGGCTTGATGCCGACGGTCATTATTCCACCGCTTACGATATGGCAATCCTTGCAAAGAACGCTTTAAATAACGCCGATTTTGCAAAAGCCGCGGCGACAAAGGAAAAGACCGTATCTTTAAATAACGGTGAAAAAAAGATTACCCTTACAAATCATAACCGCCTTTTAAGGTCCTACAGCGATGTAACGGGCGTTAAAACAGGGTTTACGAAAAAATCGGGCAGATGCTTGGTTTCTTCCGCCGAAAAGGACGGCAGAAAAGTTATTGCCGTTACCTTAAACGACCCTGACGACTGGAAAGACCATAGATATATGCTTGATTTGGGACTTGAAACGGTAAAGAAGTATACGGTTTCTCCAAAGCAAAATTATGCCGATATCAGGGTCTTCGGCGGAAATAAAAACAGCATTAGGATTTTTTTGCCCGAGCTTTCGGTCTGCTCTGCGGCAAAATCCGAGCTTGGGTGTGAAGTCAATATTAAATCTGCTGTTTTTGCGCCTGTTAAAAAGGGACAGAAGCTCGGAGAAATCGTTTTCACTTCGGACGGCAGGGTTATTAAAAAATGCGATTTGAATTCGGATGAGGACATAAAAAGAGAAAAAAGCGGCTTTTTTAAAAAGCTTATAAATATAAGTATTGTTATACTGGGGAGTATTTAATGAAGGATATTAAAATCAGACTGCAAAAGCATCTTTCCGCCTGCGGGATTGCTTCGAGAAGAAAAGCCGAGGAGCTTATAGCCTCGGGCAAGGTGCGTGTAAACGGCAAAATCGCGGCAATCGGAGATAAGGTGGACCCGAAAAGGGACAAGATTTCGGTCAGAGGAAAAACAGTTGTTTCAAACGATACCAAATGCTATATAATGCTTAATAAACCCCGCGGATTTATCACCGCCATGAGCGATGACAGGGGCAGAAAGACCGTTGCCGACTTAACCGCCGATGTAGGCGTTAAGGTTTTCCCCGTAGGACGGCTTGACCGCGATTCCGAAGGACTACTTATTATGACCAATGACGGCGATATAACAAATATACTTACACATCCGTCAAATCATGTAAATAAAACCTACCGCGTCACCGTTAAGGGCGAGGTAAGCGAGGACAAGCTTAAAAGGCTTGGCGAGGGCGTAGTTATAGAGGGCAGAAAGACCCTGCCGTGCGATGTTTTTGTTGTAGAAAGAAAAGAAGACAGAACAGTTTTGAATTTTATTATCCATGAGGGCAGAAACAGGCAGATCAGAAAAATGTGCGCTTCTGTAGGATTAGAGGTTTTAAGGCTTAAAAGGATTGAAATTGCAGGCATTAAGCTCGGAAAACTGCCTGCAGGCTCGTGGAGACCGCTTAATTTAAAGGAGCTTAACCGCTTGGAAAATATATCAAAATCGAAAGAGGAAGCAGAATGATTTCGGTTATCCCTTGCTATGATAAAGAAAAATTAAAAGAGCTTTATTTAAAATGCGGCACTGAATTTTCGGATAGCTCGGCCGCCGTTCTTGCGGAAAGCTCGGGCGAAATTTTAGGCTTTTGCCTCTTTGATTTATATGAAAAAAGCGCGCTTATTAAAAAAATCGAGCCGGAAAACGATATTATGCTCGCCGACGGAATTTTAAGAAGCGCCCTTCATGTGGCGTCAGAGAGGTTTATTACAGAGGTTCATTATGATAAAAGCATTTTCGGTATAGTAGACAAGCTTAAATTTGTTAAAGATAAAAATGAATGCACTTTAGATATCGATAAGCTTTTTAAAAGCTGTAAATCATGTAAATGATAAAAAAATGTTGCAAAATATGATATTATATGATAATATATATTTGTGTGCGCAAGACTTTTGCGTTTTTTAGTTTAAAAGTCTGATTTTGGGAGGTTTAGAAAATGAATGCAGGTAAGATAATTCTCGGCATTGCCGTTATAATCGTTTCCTTAGTTATTATAGCTGTTGTTCTGCTTCAGCAGGGAAGAAGAGCCGGTATAAACGGCGCAATTTCAGGCGGAGCCGATACATTTCTTTCTAAGAACAAGGCTCATACTGCCGACGCGCTTCTCGCAAGAATAACAAAGATTGTTGCGGCTCTGTTTTTCGTTCTCGCAATCGTTGCGAATGTTATTTCCGCTCTCGGAAAATAACTTAAAATATTTTAAAAAATAAAAAAAGACACTTAATGCGCTTAGAGACAGGTCTTAAACTAAATTTAAGCGCTTCATGCCGGTGTGTCGGAATGGCAGACGAGACAGACTCAAAATCTGTTGTCAGCAATGGCGTGTGGGTTCAAGTCCCACCACCGGCACCACATATCGACAGGACTTAAGCTTTTATGTCTTGTCGATTTTTGTTAAATGAAGTATTTTTCGGCGAATAAAGAATAAGGTTGTGAAATTAATGAAGGTTGTAATTCTCGCAGGTGGATTCGGCACAAGAATTTCGGAGGAATCCGTTTATAAGCCTAAGCCGCTCATAGAAATCGGCGGAATGCCTATCCTTTGGCATATCATGAAAGGCTATTCTTATTACGGTTATAATGATTTTGTTATCTGCGCCGGCTATAAACAGCATGTTATAAAGGAATGGTTCGCAAATTATTTCATTCACACAAGCGATGTCACCTTTGATTTCACAAAGGGCAATGAGGTAATTGTTCATGAAAACCATGCCGAGCCGTGGAAGGTAACCGTCGTTGATACCGGACTTAATACCATGACCGGAGGAAGAATAAAAAGAATTCAGCCCTATATCGGCAATGAAACCTTTATGATGACCTACGGCGACGGAGTCTGCGATGTTGATATAGACAAGCTTGTTGAGTTTCATAAGGCAAATAATAAAATCGCAACTCTGACGGCTGTCGTTCAAAAACAGCAAAAGGGAATTCTTGATATAATGGAAAACGGAACGGTTAAAAGCTTCCGTGAAAAGC
>ERZ808242.1043-NODE-1043-length-17234-cov-4.599686_pt1 | contig 17234 bp, 11 predicted proteins | sample MGYA00521244_ERZ808242 | MGnify/ENA primary metagenome ERZ808242 (study PRJEB31516, sample SAMN03275573) | gut metagenome | biome: mammalia-associated habitat; material: feces | host: Papio cynocephalus | place: Kenya | collected 2012-07-27 ... | reverse complement strand
CGCTGAAAGGGGGGCAGGGGGGATAGCTCGCACTGGCGGGATGAATGAAACAGGAGGAGAACGGTATTGGCGTCTGGCGATAGCGGATCATAGTTGGGGATATAGTAGTCAGTAGCGGTCATTCTAAAACGGGAAGTCTCATTCAAAATGGTTATTTTAACATGGAACTTTTGGAAAATAACACAAAGATTCCTCCACTTCGGTCGGAATGACGAAAGTGGTAAGATCGCTACTGCTGGGAAAACAACGCTAGCAGGGAAAACGAGGATAACGGAGAAGGACGTAGAGATAACGGATGTTGCATAACCTATTAATACCCCTTTTTAACCTTGAGAAAAGCGGTTTAAATGCCTTAGTGCAGCTGCAGTAATCACAAAGTATAACCTTTTTAGTCCAGGTGATATCGCTATAGCAAGACGCCTACCCCATATTCCTCATACAGCATGTCATATCGCTAGTGCGAGCTATCCCCCTGCCCCCTTCCAGAGGAAGAGGGTAGACGCTAGTGCCTATACCGCTGGAAGCACTTATTTCTAATTCCTAGGGCCTAGTCCCTAGCTACCATTTTTTCGAATATTATTTAGATGATGGGGAAGTAGATACAGATTGGATTTATTCCAAAGACATACAAACCGTACTGGAATATTAAAACAGCACTTGCACATGGCAAGTGCTGTTTTTTGAAATGAAATTGTCATTACATTAAAAAGAAGCCGTTATCCCCCCCACCAAAATGGGCGAAGGTTATAACGACTCCTATTTATTTAAAGTATACAGATTTTTCCATAAAATACAAGATGAAATTTGAAATCTAACTTTTTCTGCAGAAAGGAAGAAAAGTATGATATAATAATACGATAATTGTCTGATTGTAAAATGTATCTATATGTATTATATAAAGGAATAAAGAGATGGATAAAAAATACTTTACCCTTACGTACGGTTGTCAAATGAATGAGAGTGATACGGAGCGTATCAATGGACAGCTGGAGGAATTGGGATATGAGCCGGCGGAGACGATGGATGAGGCGGATATTATTATCATGAATACCTGCAGCATTCGTCAGAACGCGGAAGAAAAGGTATATGGCAAGATTGGGGAAATCAAGAAGCTGAAGGAGAAGAATCCTCGCTTGCTCTTAGGTATCGCTGGTTGCATGGCACAGGAGAATAAGGGAAAGCTCATTGAGCGAATGCCTATTATTGATTTTGTGATTGGACCGTACCATATTCATGATTTGAAGGATATTATTTCCAATGAAAATGCCAAGGGCAGTCATGTGGTAAAAACAGAACGGAATCCACACAGTGTCAGTGATTACAGTGATTTGAAGGCAGTTCGTAAGTCTCATATTTTTGCTTGGATTCCGATTATGCAGGGGTGCAATAAATTTTGTACCTATTGCATTGTGCCGTATACTCGTGGCCGGGAATTGAGCCGCCCTGTAGAAGCGATTTGCAAGGAAATTCAGGAACTGGCCGATGAGGGATATAAGGAAGTCACTTTGCTGGGGCAGAATGTCAATTCCTATGGACTGGATTTCAGAAATGGTACGGATTTCGGTACTCTGATTCGGGCCATTGATAAAATTGACGGAATTGAACGGGTGCGGTATATGACATCCCATCCGAGAGATATGACTTTTGATATGGTGGATGCCATGGCGGCTTCGCCAAAGGTGGTTCGCCATATGCATCTTCCGGTACAGCATGGTTCTACGGAAATGCTGAAGGCCATGAATCGTGGGTATACCATTGAACGGTTCAAAGAATTGGTGGCCTATGTTCGTAAAAAGATGCCAGATATTGCATTGACCACAGATTTGATCACCGGATTCCCTGGGGAGACCGAAGAAATGCACCAGGAAACGGTGAAGCTGTTGAAAGAAATCCGTTTTGACTCTTGCTATACGTTCATCTATTCTCCTCGTAAAGGCACGCCGGCTGCACGAATGGAAAATCAGATTGATGATGAAACGAAACATCGCCGCCTGCAGGAACTGATGGATGTGGAAAATGAAATCAGTTTGGAACTGAACAAAGAAATGGAAGGAAAAACCTACACGGTCATTGTGGAAGGTCCATCCAAACAGGACGAATCCAACTGGTTTGGTCGCACATCGACTAACAAAATGATTCTTTTCCCTTATAAAGAAGGACTCAAAGTAGGCGACACCGTTGAGGCAAAAGTAGAAACAGCCCAGACCTGGGTGCTGAAGGGAACTTTGGTATAAAACGAAAGAGGCAGTAGCGAAGAAACGAAAAGAGGAAAGGGTTATATTTTCCTGTAATGCATATGCATCAGTAGCGTTTCATATGATAGAGAAACGGTTACAAAGGGGTATAAAGGGTTATTTGATTTGATAGAGAATAACCTGCCCGTAGGGCTAACCTTGTACATCTGCTTTCTTGTTGTGTGAGAGGAGCGAATGAGCCACAATAATAACCTTTTGCTTATCCGCTGCATTGCTATGTTTGCTATTCCATAAAAGAAAATAATACCCCTTTCCACAATCTTTTTAAATAATAAATGGGGAAGCCCATTTTATGTTATACGATATGAGGTGATTTCATGGCGAAGACGCCTTTGATGGATCAATATAAAAAGGTGAAGGAAAAATACCAGGATAGTCTGTTATTTTATCGGCTCGGGGACTTTTACGAGCTTTTTTATGATGATGCAGTGACGGCGTCTCACGAATTGGAGCTCACCTTGACGGGAAAGAACGCTGGTGCAGAGGGACGGGTCCCGATGTGCGGCGTTCCTTTTCATGCGGCAGAAATTTATATTTACCGGCTCATCCAAAAGGGCTATAAGGTGGCCATTTGCGAACAGCTGGAAGACCCGAAGAAAGCCAAAGGGCTAGTAAAGCGTGATGTGATTCGCGTGATTACCCCAGGAACCATTCTGTTTGAAAATGCCATTGCAGATAAATCAAACAACTACTTGATTTACATCAAAGAAGCGGACAAGGAAATCGATGCGGTGCTGGCTGACGTTTCCACCGGAGAATGCTGGTGGGGCGTATGGGATAAGAAGAAAGAACAGGATGATTTCTTTGATATGCTGTCAGTGTACAATCCGGCAGAAGCGATTTGTTCCATGTCTGATGAACTGTACGGAAAGCTTTCCAGTTTCTGCGCCGCTCGTATGGGGGCTTGCCTGATTTCTCGGCGCGATGAAACTGCAGAAGGAACCTTGCCCGCCGTGGCAGCTTCTTGTGAGAGCGAAGGGGTGAAGGAAGTTTTCTGCCTGCTGGCTTCGTATTTGCAGGAAGTGATGAAAACCGATGTGGCAGAGTTCCACTCGGCCCAGCCGATTCGAGAAGACCATACGCTGACCCTGTCGGAAGAATGTTTACGCAATCTGGAAATTACAAGAAATATGCGTGATGGCGGGCGGCGTGGCACCCTGTTGGAACTGTTGGATTATACCCATACGGCCATGGGGGCCCGGCTGCTGAAACGCTGGCTGGAGCGGCCTTTGACGGATGTGAATCGCATCATTCTACGGCAAGATGGCATCCAAGAGCTGACTGGCCATATGATGGAGCTGTCTCGCTTAGAAGATCTTTTGTCCTCGGTCTTTGATTTTGAACGTATTTTGAGCCGCATTGAGACCAATTCCACATCTCCGAAAGATTTATTGGCTCTGAAAGCCACTTTGAAGGTGATTCCAGCGGTGAAGGAACTTCTTTCTGGGGCTGGTTCTATGGTGTTAAAGAAACTGAATGGACAGCTGGGGCTCCATGGGCCTATTTTTGATTTGCTGGACCGCTCTATGAATGAAAATGGTACAGGAAATATCAAAGACGGGAAATACATCAAAGAAGGATTCTCTGCTGAACTGGATGAAGTACGTTCTCTTTCGGAAAATAGCCAAAAGTACATTGCGGACTTAGAAGAACGGGAAAAAGAAAAGACCGGTATCAAGTTGAAAATTGGATTTAACAATGTATTTGGCTATTATTTTGAAATTTCCAATGCCAATAAAATTCCTGTCCCGGCTTACTACGTCAGAAAGCAAACGTTGGTCAATGCAGAACGATACATCACGCCGGAACTGAAAGAATTTGAAACCAAAGCACTATCGGCAAAGGAAAAGACCGAAGAGCTGGAACTCAAAATTTACCAGGCCATCAAAGCAGAAATTCGTCCAGAAATTCCGGATATGCAGAAAACAGCCCGTGCATTGGCCCAGTTGGATTGTTTAGCCAGTCTCGCCAGAGCCGCTTTGAAGGACCGATACATTCGTCCGGTGATTGAGAACCAGAAGAATGGTCATATTTCTATCAAAGATGGTCGCCATCCTATGGTAGAACATGCACTGAAACGGGAAATGTTTGTACCCAATGATACGGAACTGAATCATCGGGACCAGGAAATTATGGTCATTACAGGTCCGAACATGGCAGGTAAATCCACGTATATGAGACAAGTGGCAGTGCTTACCATTATGGCCCAGGTAGGTTCATTTATTCCGGCTCGCAGTGCGGTATTCTCGCCGGTGGACCGGATATTCACACGAGTGGGTGCTACCGATGATATTTCCACTGGACAGAGTACCTTCATGGTGGAAATGCAGGAAGTGTCTCATATTTTGAGAAATGCTACGAAAAACAGTCTCATCATCTTGGATGAAATTGGTCGTGGCACCAGCACCTATGACGGCATGAGCATTGCCAAAGCGGTGGTGGAATATATCGATACGAAAATTCATGGCTTCACCCTTTTTGCGACCCACTATCATGAATTGGCCGATATGGCAGAAAACAGCCAGCGAATCAAAAATTACACCGTGTCCGTCAAGGAACGAGGAAAAGATATCACTTTCCTACGTCGCATCATTCCAGGGTGTGCTGATAGAAGTTACGGGATTCATGTGGCACGGTTGGCAGGGCTTCCTGAATCGTTGCTAAAACGGGCCGATGATATTCTGGCAGGTTTGGAAGAGGAAGATGGAAAGGCCAAGCCGGTCAAGAAAATCGCAGAAGAACCGTCTATGGGATTTGACCTTTTCACGTCACCTATCATTGATGAATTGGCGCAAATTGATGTGATGAGCAAAACCCCCATTGAAGCCATGGAAATTCTTTTCCGTCTATCTAAAGAAGCCAAGGAGGGACGATAATGGCATTGATTCATGTATTGGATGAAGTGACGGCCAACCAGATCGCAGCCGGCGAAGTGGTAGAGCGTCCAGTCAATGCAGTGAAGGAAATGGTGGAAAATGCAGTGGACGCTGCGGCCACCGATATTGAAGTGGAAATTGCTGATGGCGGGATGACGTACATCCGTGTCACCGACAATGGAAGCGGCATGTCTCCTGAAGATGCGAAATTGTCCATTGTCCGTCATGCCACCAGTAAAATTTCTACGGTAGAAAATATTTACCATATTGCTTCTTTGGGATTCCGCGGAGAAGCGTTGGCCAGTATTTCTTCTGTGTCTCGCACCGCCATCACCACCCGTCGCCCAGAAGATGAAGAAGGCACGGTGGTGGAAGTGGAAGGCGGCGAAGTGATGGAAGTAAAACCTATCGGCGCTCCATCAGGAACCACCATTGAAGTGCGGGATTTATTTTATAATGTGCCGGCCAGGAAGAAATTTCTGAAATCTGAACGGACAGAATCGAGTCGTATCAATGGGATGATGGGAAAATTGGCATTGGCCAATCCAGATATTGCTTTTCGACTCATCAATAATGGACGTACCGTCATTGAAACCCCTGGCAATGGTCGTTTGGTGGATGTGATTTCTGCGCTGTATGGGACCAAGACGGCTGGTGAAATGTTGGAAGTATCCGGTGAAGGGCAGGAAACCCTATTGACCGGTATGATTTCTAAACCGTCTCTTTTGAAGTCCAGTCGCCAATACCAGACGGTGATTATTAACCGCCGCGTGGTAGAAAGTGCAGTGGTGTCGAAAGCGGTAGACAATGCATACCATTCACTGCTTCCGAAAAACGGATATCCCCTCTTGGTGTTGTCTTTCCAGGTGCCACCGGAGAGCATCGATGTGAACGTACATCCGCAGAAGCGGGAAATTAAATTCTCTGACGAGCAATCCCTGTTCCGCTTGGTGTATCATGCGGTGCTGGAAACGTTGACTTCCCAGCAGGACAAGGCTGATGACATTGCGCGGGAAATGATTCGCGACCCATCCCATCAGATTCTACATGGAGGCGATTTGAATCCGGCTACGGTAAAAGTGGAAGATGCCTCTTCTTTGGGCCATGATATCGGATTGTGGGGAAAGAAGGAAGAACAGCCTGTTTCTTCCTGGGCAGAATCAACAGTACCGTACGGTAACAAAAAAGAATCTTCTTGGTCATCCAGTCAACCTTCTTCTGTTGCATCTCATGGAGAGGGGAACCATAGGGCACAGGGATCAAATTTCCAACCGGAAATGAAGCCCCAGGATGTACTTTCTAACGAGTCGGTCTTTCAGAATTATCAGCAAGAAGAAACGAAGAAAGAAGAAATCACCACGGACCCGCTGTTTACCGTAGAAAAACAGGAAGAGCCGATCATTCCATTGGGACAGGTATCGGATTGCTTCATTCTGTGCAAGCGGGGCATGGATTTATTTATCATCGACCAGCACGCTGCCCATGAACGAGTACGTTACGACCGATTGGCTGCACGAGCAGAAGGAATCCCGGTGCAGGAAATATTGGTGCCTTACTTGATTCATGCCGATCCGGAGGATGTGGTATTGCTGCTGGACCATCAAGATGAACTAGAACGTTTGGGAATCACCTTTGAACAGGCGGGACCTGATGTGATTCGTATCACCGGGGCACCGGAAGATTTTTCTGAAGTTGAAATGGAACGGGTCATCAAAGATATCTTAGTGGCCTTCCATGATCAGAACGTGCCATCGCCGGAAACGCTTCGTCATCGCATGATGGCCTATGCGGCGTGTCGAGGGGCCATCAAGCGAGGAGACCCACTGAATATCCGTCAGATGAAAGAATTGATTGTGGATTTGTTTCACACCACCCGTCCTTTCGTTTGTCCCCATGGCCGTCCCACCATCGTGAAATTTACACCGGAAGAATTGGGGAGGCTGTTTAAACGCCCATGATGACCGCTGTGACAACCATTCGAAATAGCACGGCCCCTATCATCGAAGAAGCCAAAGCCAGGGCCCAAGCACTGGGATTTCCTTATTTCCAAAGAGAAGACACTTTGGAAGAGATGGCTGCGCGGTATCAAGTGGATGGGTTTCTGATTTATGGCAAGCAGCTTCCCTATTATTGGAACGGCGGTGAAGAGTATCGGTTCCATATGGGAACTGCGGTGCTTAGGACATCTCAAATGGAGAAAGGAAATCAGGACCGATTGTGCCGGCTGCTTCCCACCGATGACTTTTGTTCTGTGCTGGATTGCACCTTTGGTCAGGCCGGCGATTCCAGTACCATGTCCTGGTACCTTTTGGGCCGCGGGCAGGTGACGGCTTTGGAAAAAAGTCCGATTCTTTATGAAATTGGACGGGCTGGCATTGCAGGCTATGTGGACAAAGATGAAAAGCTCACAAAGGCTGTGCGCCGTATTTCCTTATGGCATCAGGATTATAAAACATTTCTACAACAGGCAGCACCGAAAAGTTTTGATGTGATTTATTTTGATCCTATGTTTCATCATCCGGTTAAACGGGAAGTGAATGATATGGAAGGATTCCGGCGGGCCGCGTCCTATGATGGTTTAGCCGAAGAGGTGCTTCGCTTGGCTATGAAAGTAGCACGAAAGAAAATCATCGTCAAGGAAAGACCCTTTTCACCACTGTTCCGGAATGGATTATTTACAGAAGTGCACGGAAAAAAGGGACAAACCACCGCCTATGGAGTGATTAATCTATGAAAAAAGAAAAACTCATCACCATATTGGGGCCCACTGCCTCGGGGAAAACCGCTTTGGGTATTTATCTGGCTAAGAAATTGGGCTCTTCCATTATTTCTGGAGACGCGTTTCAAGTGTATAAACACATGGATATCGGCACTGCCAAAGTGACCAAAGAAGAAGCTGATGGGGTGCCTCATTACCTGGTAGACTGTTTGGAACCGACAGAATTTTACTCCGCTGCGGATTTCCAGGAGCAGGCGAAACGAATCATTCATGAAGAAAATGAAGCCGGCCGGGTGCCCATCGTGGTAGGCGGTACGGGGTTGTATATCCAGTCCCTTTTGGAAGGGTACACTTTTCTTCCTAAAGTAGAAGGAAGAAGCAAATGGTATACGCTCTTCCAAAAAGAAGGGAAAGACGCTTTAATGGCTGCTCTTCGTGAAAAAGGAGAAACAGACATCCCGGTGGACCCGCAGCGAATGGTCCGGAAATTGGAACTCTTAGATGCAGGGGTTGAAGAAAATCAGCCGAAAAAATCACAATCTCTCGTCTATGACGGTCCTGTTTTAGGAATTGCTATGGACAGAGCGGTATTATATGATAAAATAAATAAGCGGGTCCACCAAATGATTGAAGCAGGACTCTTAGAGGAAGTCAGGTCACTTTTAGAGGCAGGCGTTCCGGAAACATCACAGGCACTGAAAGGAATCGGTTACAAAGAGATGATTCCGGTGCTGAAAGGCGAGTATTCCCTAGAGGAAGGGGAAGCACTGATTCAGAAGAACACACGCCACTTTGCAAAAAGACAATTGACCTGGTATAGACGAATGCCATATATTCACTGGGTGGAAAAATCACCATCAGAAGAAGACATATGGTACAGGGAAATAGAGGCCTATGTCATTTCAATATTAGAGGAGAAAAACGATGGAAGGTAAAATGAATCTGCAGGACACATTTTTGAACGAAGCTAGAAAAGAAAACGCCCCGGTGAGCATTTTCTTGATGAATGGTGTCCAGCTCAAAGGAAAAGTGAAATCCTTTGACAGCTTCACCGTACTTTTAGTCAGCGAGAATCGTTCCCAGCTGATTTACAAACATGCCATATCTACAATTCAAAGGATCTGATGTACACAAATGAATAAACAACTTGAACAGGTACAGAAAGAGGCGCTCGCTCTTTGTGCGCCTGTTTTTCATGAAATGGAAGAGATTTCTCTCTTCAACACACAAAAAGTATTAGAAGCTTTTCGGAAACACCATCTGGGAGCTTACCATTTTGCTGCTTCCAATGGGTACGGCTATGGCGATCTAGGAAGAGAAAAATTAGAAGAAATTTGGTGTGATATTTTCCACTGCGAAGCCGCACTGGTTCGTCCCCAGTTCGTTTCTGGTACCCATGCACTGGCTACAGTGCTTTTGGCACTGCTCCAGCCAGGGGACACTTTGGTTTCTGCGGTCGGTGCACCTTATGACACCATGCAGAGCGTCATTGGCATCACTGGCGATGCACCAGGCAATCTGAAATCCAAAGGGGTTCACTACAAAGAAGTGCCTTTGAAAGGAAATACCTACGACTTGGATGCCATTGCAAATGCCGTAGATGAACATACCAAAGTGGTGGAAATCCAGCGTTCTTGCGGATACATGCTTCGGGATTCCCTTTTCCCTGAAGATATCAAAAAAATCATTGACGTGGTGAAAGCCAAGAATCCGAAAGCCATCTGTTTCGTGGATAACTGCTATGGCGAATTTACCTGCCGCCAGGAACCGATTGAACTAGGGGCAGATATCACCGCTGGTTCTCTGATTAAAAATGCCGGCGGCGGACTGGCGCCGACGGGGGCTTACATCTGCGGTAGAAAAGACTTGGTAGAACTGTGTGCCCATGTATGGACCGCACCAGGACTGGGAGCAGAAATGGGTTCCTATGCGGCGTCGTATCGTCCCTTCTTCGAAGGTCTTTTCTTGGCACCTCATATGACTCGTCAGGCCATGATGAGCGCGGAATTCTGCGCTGCTGTGTTTACCCTCTTGGGGTTTGTAGCCAAACCCGCACCAGGCCATCTTCGTACCGACCTGATTACGGCGGTTACTTTGAATTCGGAAGAAAATATGTGTCGCTTTGCGGAAGCTGTCCAGAGCTGGTCTCCGGTTGATTCTGATGCCACTCCGGTGCCAGCACCCCTGCCGGGCTACGTAGACCCGATCATCATGGCAGCTGGGACCTTCGTACAGGGCTCTACCATCGAAATGTCGGCCGACGGTCCGGTACGTCCTCCGTACATCATGTATTTCCAGGGCGGACTCACCTTTGAACACGCCGTGCTGGCTGTGATGGGGGCCGCAGAAAAGATTTTGGAAGCGAAGATGTAATACATAGTGCGTAATGCGTAGTGGTAGAAGGGGCGCACCACTTATCAAGCGCCCCATGTCCCTTTTGTATAATGGATGCAGTAAGCAGTTGGCAGTATCTTTATTGCTTACTGCAAACTGTCTACTGCCAACTAGCTACTATTATGATCGATCAAATGAAAGGAGGCCATCTATGGCCCAGGACTCATTTATGGCCCAAGATTCTTTGGCTTTGATGAGGCACAGCAATCCGTCGTGGAAGCTACTTGCTTCTGATGATGCGGCCTTCTGCTGTGCCTTTTTTTATAAGGAATTTTTAGAAGCCAATGTACGAAATCTCAGTGAAGCCCGGCTATTGCAGGACATGCGGCCATTTCTTCTTGAGAAGCACACCCTCTTAGGCGAAGAGGTGGCAGAAGAATCGCTGGAAGCAGAAGCGAAGATGTATCTCCGACGATGGGCTGATGAGGAGCATCGATGGCTTCGGCGATTTTATAGAAATCGCACCACCTGTTATGATTTGACCACTGCGGGGCAGCGGGCTGTGGAATGGCTCGAAAATCTGAAGAGCCGTAGTTTCATTGGTACGGAATCTAGACTTCACACCTTCTTTAATATTCTCCACGAAATTGAACACAAGGCCAATCCGGATAAAAAAGCACGGCTGGAGTATTTGAGAAAGCAGCGGGCCGAAATCGATGCAAAAATCAAAGCCCTTCGCAATGGCGGCGAAGTGGAAGTGCTCGATGAAGTGCAGATCAAGGAACGATTCCAAGAAGCCTTGGATATTGCCAATGGGATTTTATCGGATTTCCGTGAAGTGAAAGATAAATTTCAAGCCATTTATAATGAGTTCCGTGATGAAGTGAATGAATGGGAGCAAGGCAAAGGGGCTTTGCTCGAGCAGTTTATAGAAGACCGGGAAGTGATTGAAGAATCAGAACAGGGGAAAAGTTTCGCTGCCTTTTTTGATTACCTTATGGCCTCTTCCCAACAGCAGGATTTTGATGACACCATGAGAAAAATTTTGTCATTGAAAGCCCTGTCACAAGAGATGAATCGATACAATGCGCTCCATATCAAACGGGCCTGGGTGGATGGAGCTGAAGATGTACAGCAGACCATTGCGAAATTGTCAGAACAGATCAGCTGGTACGTCAATGAAAATAATTTACAGGAAAAGAAGAATATTTATTTCCAAGTAAAGGAAATACAGAAAAAGGCACTTCTTATGAAGGGTCATGAACCGAAAAAAGATAAAGAATTTATGTGGATTTCCGAGGCAGCACCGACCATTACTTTGCCGATGGAACGACCGCTCAAGATGCCTCCGGTTAAAATGGAACTGGAGACGGAAACTTTGGAAATGGGACAACACCATGGTAGCTTGGATGCTATTTTCAACCAAGTCTATGTGGACAAAATCGCTTTGAAATCTCATATTGAAGAATTGTTGGAAACCAGAAAGAAAGTCACTTTGAAGGAAGTACTGGATGTATTTCCTTTGGAAAAGGGGCTGTTTGAATTATTGGCTTACATGGAAATTGCCAAAAGTGAACCGAGCCATTTCACACCTGCCAAGGAAACCATTTCCTTTGTGGGCATCGATGGACTGAATCGCTATGTCACCATGGATCGAATTATTTTTGAAAAGAGGGATCGCTGATGGAAAAAGGGGATATCTTATTTTCTACCGCTCTGATTCAATTGTTGCAGGGCGTGGTGGTGAAGGGAAGCCATCCGGAAATTTGGAATACATTGACCACCCAGCGGTATCGCATTGGTGAATATATGGAAAAAATAGGCCTCTCTTTGGAAATCGATACCGAAGGGGGCTATGCGTTTTTGAAGCAGCAGGATAGCGAGGAACTGCCTCACTTGGTGAGAAAGCAGCCTTTGACCTTCAAGATGAGTTTATTCTTGGCACTTCTTCGTAATGAAATCAACGAATTTGACGGGGCCAATGGGGATAGCATGTTGGTGGTGAAGGAAGAGGAAATGGTGCAGAAGATGAAGCCCTATTTCCCAGAAACCTCTGATGAAGTGAAATTCATCAATTCCATTAAAACTTGCTTTTCCAAAGCCATGGACATGAAAATCGTTATGCCTGTGAAGGACAATGAACTGGCTTTTGAAGTGCAACCTATTTTGCGTCGTTTCGTCGATGCGGAATGGCTCAGCGAATTCAATAAAGAGCTACAGCGATATGTAGAAGAAAATGGTTTGCAGGTAGAAGAAAAGGAGGAAACGGCCCATGAATCTATTTGATTCCGATGACAATAGTGGCGTAGGTCCTGGTTTTCGCATGCGCCGTCTGGAAGTGTACAACTGGGGTACCTTCGATGGGGCCGTGTGGAATTTTGAGCTAGGCGGTCATACATCTCTTCTGACTGGGGAAATCGGTTCTGGGAAATCCACCTTGGTAGATGCCATTCTCACCCTTTTGATTCCGCAGCCGAAAATCAATTACAACAAAGCAGCCGATGCGGGAAGCAAAGAACGTTCTCTTAATTCTTATGTTCGTGGGTACTATGCGAAACGGAGCAATGAATCAGGGGAAGAAGAGCCAGTGGCTCTTCGAGATAAAAATAAATACTCCGTCATTCTGGCGGTCTTTTGTGATGCCGAAACGAACAGCTTTGTGACTTTGGCGCAGGTGTTTTATTTCACTCCTGGTAGTGACAAACCAACTCGTTTCTTTGTGGTGGCTGAAAAAGCACTGTCTATCAAGCAGGATTTTGGTGGCTTTGGAAATAACATCACGGACTTGAAAAAGCGATTGAAACGAATCCCCTATGTGGAATTGTTCAATGACTATACATCCTATGCGGTACGGTTTAAATCTTTGTTTGGCATCGAACAGGAAAATGCATTGGACCTGTTCCAGCAGACTGTTTCCATGAAAAAAGTGAATGGTATCACCGATTTCGTTCGGAAAAATATGCTTGGCGATGTGGATATGGGGGAAATGAATGATAATATCCAGCGGCTTCTCACTCGTTTCCATGATTTGAAAAATATCCATGATGCGATTCTGCGGGACCGGGAGAAAATGGAACTCTTGGAACCGATTGCCAAAGCATCCGATGTGTATGACCAGTGTCTCAAAGAAGAGGCGGAGCTGTCGCTCATGGCCGATGGGGTAGCACCTTATTTGGCTCGGGAAGAAATTAAAATTCTGACCGAAGAATTGGCGAAGTGTGAAAAGGAACGGAAAGACATCGAGACCCGTCTCACTGCCATGCAGCAGGAGTCGGAACATATTTCCGAAGAAATCGACAATAAGAAAAAGGAAAGCTGGGAAAAAGGGGGCAGCCAGCTCGATGCAGCACGGAAAGATTTGAAGCTCTATGAAAAGGATTTACAAATCGTATTATCCAAAGTGGAAACCTACAAATCCTATGCCTCGCAGTTGCAGTTGTCCTTGCCACGTAACCTGGATGCCTTTATGAAACAGCGGAAAACACTGGAAGATATGGTGAATCAGTTCCGGGAAGATTTCGATGACTTGGACCAGAAAAAATTTGAAGCCGATAGTCGGGAACGTGACTTGGTATCCCAGATTTCTAATGACCGGTCTGAATTGGAATCTTTGAAGAAACGAGATTCCAACATTCCGGAACAGTTTATTTCTATCCGCAAGAAATTGTGCCAGGATTTGGTGGTGCCTGAAGGGGATATGCCTTTTGCGGGAGAAATCATGGAAGTCAAATCCAGTGAACAGAAATGGGAAGGGGCACTGGAACGATTGCTTTCGGAATTTGGTGTATCCATGTTGGTGCCTGAAGCTTTGTACGACAAAGTGATTCAATGGATGGAAAGCCATTTCTTAGGACGCCGCATGGTGTACTATAGGGTTGATGAATACACTCGGCCGGTGGATATGACGGAATTGTCTCCCCAGGCAGCGGCACGAAAAATGAATATCAAGAAAGATTCGCCCTATGCCAGCTGGCTGGCAGCAGAACTGTACCATCGCTTTGATCATATTTGTGCAGAAACCACGAAGGATTTCAAAAAGGCTGCCTTTGCTCTTTCTCTGGGTGGGCAGATTAAGACCGGTGGTCGGCGCCATCAAAAAGATGATCGTCGTCGCATTGATGACCGTCGCTTCTATGTGCTGGGCTTTTCCAATAAAGAAAAAATTGCGCTGATTCGGAAAGAATTGGAACAACTGGAAGCAGAGAAAGTGAAAGTGGCTGCTCAAATTGCAGAGTACAAAGAAAAACGAGACCTTTTGATTCGTCATCAGAATGCGGCAGAATCGCTCCTTCGGATGGACCAGTTCAAAGACATCGACCAGCTCTCCTTTATGGAACGAGTGGATCGGCAGAAGAAACGAATCAAAGAGTTGATGAATAATTCACAGGTCCTGGCTCGTTTGGAACGAGAAATTGCGCAGCTCACTAAAACATGGAAGGCCATGCAGAACGATATCAATGATTGCCGCAGTGCCCTGGGCAATGTGAAGGCTCGGGTGGAAATGTACCAAGAAAAACAGAAAGATGACCAGAAGATATTGGCTGCCGCACCAGAGCATGTAGCACGGGAAGGCTTTGCCCTCTTGGAAGCCCATCGAGAGGATATTATTCACAAAGGATTCTTTACCTTGAAATCCATGCAGGAAAAGAATGGCATGTATACCCGCTGGATCAATGACCAGAAGGAAGCATGTAGCCATCGAAAAGACGAACAGGGGGCCATCATGACCTCTGGCATGTCGAAATACATGCAATACCTGATGGTGCACAATGAAGGGGATCCGAACCTGACCAATGAACTCAATCGGGCCAACCGCAATGAATATAAGGAACTTCACCGACGTATCAAAGAAGACGACCTGCCGAAGCTGCTTCCGAAATTCAAGAAACGGCTCCGGGAAAATACCATCCAGGATATGGCGATTTTTCAGTCCAAACTGTTGGGCAATCGGGACGTTATCAAAGAACGAATCGAAGAAATCAATCAGTCTCTCTATGACATCGATTACAACAAAGGTCACTATATTGAAATCGAGTGCGTAGAGACCCTGAACAATGAAATTCGTCATTTCCGTCAGCAGCTGAAAGCCTGCACCGACAGTTCTATTTCTGGCAGCGATGACAATTATAACGAAGAAAAATTCCTGGAAATTGAAAAGATACTGGACAGGTTCAGCGCCAGCCGCCCTGGTCATGCCGAAGAAGACCGCCGTTGGACCCAGATGGTGACCGACGTGAGAAACTGGTTCACCTTTGCAGTGTCTGAACGGGTGCGGCAGGAAGATGGCAGTCAGGGACCAGAATTTGAACATTATACCGATTCTTCCGGGAAATCCGGCGGGCAGAAAGAAAAATTAGCCTATACCATTTTGGCAGCCAGCTTCGTGTACAGCTTTGGTATTGCAGGTGGCGGCCGGCTCCCAACCTTCCGCTTTACTGCCATTGATGAAGCATTCTTGAAGAGCTCCGATGAATCGGCTCGGTTTGGGTTGGAGCTGTTCCGCAAAATGGGATTGCAGCTACTGGTGGTGACGCCATTGGCTAAGATTCCTACCATCGAACCGTTTATTTCCCACTTGGGCTTTGTGAGCCAAAATGATAAACGACAGTCGGAACTGCGAAACATGACCATCGGCGAATACCGAAAGGAATTCAAAGAACATGAAAAGAAAACTTCTTGAGGATGAGCTGAAAGAAAAACTGTCCAAAGGGGAATCCAGCGGGAAACTGTATCGAGCTTTGCTTGAACCTGGAGAGGGCCCCTATTTCAAAATGGTGCTGAAACTTCCGAAAGATATCGAACAGTCCTGGAAGGATATCCTCTCTTGGTCTGATTTTTGGCGGCAGCCAAAAAAAGATCGACAGGGCCATCCGCTGTGGCGTATCGAAGAAAAAGGAAAAACGATTCCTGGATTTGGGAAACAGACCTTACCTGTCCGGCTTTTTGTGGATACACCGAGAGAGGCATTTCAGCTCTTAGGTCTTACAGAAAAGCAGCATCGCTTTGAAAAACTGTGGAAAGAAACAGAAGAGAAAGAGCCAGCCCTTTTGCCATGGGTTCTGAAATATTTCAATCGTATCGATGAAGAAGGATTTTATCCGCTGTATTTCCCTATTGCCACCTTTATGAAACATAAGGCACTTAAGACAGAAGGATACCTTAGAGAATGGTCGATTCCTGGTGTGGATACAAAATTTTTGGAAACGCACCAGTTTCTGACCAAAAGTCTGTGGAATGCTTTATTTTCGGAGAATCAAGTGGGGAGCCTTCCCGAGCTTTTAGAAAAACTTTTCGTGGAAAATCTGCCGGTGCCAAGGATTTGTGTTCGCAGCCTGGATGAAACCCAGACTTTTTGTGGTGTGTCCAAACTCTTCCTGTCCCAAGATGAAATTGCTCATTTCCAACCGGCTCAGCATCGGATTTTTATTACGGAGAATAAAGTTAACGGGTACACGTTTCCTATGGTAAAAGATAGCCTCATTTTGTTTGGTATGGGCTATGGTGTTTTGGAATTGGCAGAAGCGGCAACCTGGTTAGCCGATAAGGAGATTTATTATTGGGGCGATTTGGACCACGATGGATTCAATATTCTGAGCAATCTTCGAAAAGTGCTGCCAGAAATGCAGATTCATTCTTTCTTGATGGATAAAGAAACACTTCTGGCCTATGTGGATCCCAAAGTGAAAGATACAGGAAATACCAACACCATTCCGGACCATTTGACGGTCAGTGAAAAAATGGCTTGGAAACTAATTCACGACAACGGTTGGCGACTGGAACAAGAACGAATTCCTCATGAAGAAGTGGAATGGGCTGTGGAGAGCTTGCTGGAAGAAAAATAGTAAGGAAAGGTTACTAAGGTTACGCAGGGTTCTCAGGTTCTTCGAACGTGCAGATATAAGTTAGTGGATGGTCATTAATTCATACAACTTGTATTTATCGAAAAATATTGCACAAACGCACGAATCAATCATGCACAGATTTACACAAGTTTTGCAAATATCCTTGCATCGATTTTGTTTTTTTATAAAAATGGGTATTGGGGCGCTT
>ERZ808242.1042-NODE-1042-length-17238-cov-9.120642_pt1 | contig 17238 bp, 11 predicted proteins | sample MGYA00521244_ERZ808242 | MGnify/ENA primary metagenome ERZ808242 (study PRJEB31516, sample SAMN03275573) | gut metagenome | biome: mammalia-associated habitat; material: feces | host: Papio cynocephalus | place: Kenya | collected 2012-07-27 ... | reverse complement strand
TTGCCTCTTTAGCTCAGTTGGCCAGAGCACGTGATTTGTAATCTCGGGGTCGTTGGTTCGAATCCGACAAGAGGCTCAAAACAGAAAACCTGAACGCAGTTTTTCTTCAAGCATCTGCAGAAGGAAGCAATGCAACAGAATGGGTGGTTACCAGAGTGGCCAAATGGGGCAGACTGTAAATCTGCTGGCTATGCCTTCGGTGGTTCGAATCCATCACTACCCACTTTAGATTTGCGGAAATAGCTCAGTTGATAGAGCACTAGCCTTCCAAGCTGGGGGTCGCGGGTTTGAGCCCCGTTTTCCGCTCTCGCTGCTGTAATAGCTCAGTGGTAGAGCACTTCCTTGGTAAGGAAGAGGTCCCGAGTTCAAGTCTCGGTTACAGCTCTACGGCTTTTTTATTTTATATAGGAAGCACGAATAACACAGTAAATTCATTAATAAATAATAAACTAAAGAAAAGCTATGGCTAAAGAGACATTCGTACGTACCAAACCACATGTAAACATTGGTACTATTGGTCACGTAGACCACGGTAAGACAACTCTGACAGCTGCCATCTCAAAGGTTCTCAGCGAGAAGGGTTTTGGTTCAGAGGAGATTAAGTCTTTCGATCAGATCGATAACGCTCCTGAGGAGAAAGAGCGTGGTATTACTATCAACACTGCTCACATCGAGTATGAGACAGCTAACCGTCACTATGCACACGTTGACTGTCCGGGACACGCCGACTACGTGAAGAACATGGTTACTGGTGCTGCTCAGATGGATGGTGCTATCATCGTAGTTGCTGCTACTGATGGTCCTATGCCTCAGACACGTGAGCACGTGCTTCTCGCTCGCCAGGTAAACGTTCCTCGCTTGGTTGTATTCCTGAACAAGTGTGATATGGTTGAGGATGAGGAGATGCTTGAGCTCGTTGAAATGGAGATGCGTGAGCTTCTTGATCAGTATGATTACGATGGCGACAATACTCCTATCATCCGAGGTTCTGCTCTTGGTGCACTGAATGGTGTTGCTAAGTGGGAAGACAAGATTATGGAGCTTATGGATGCTGTTGATAACTGGATTCCACTGCCTCCACGTGACTTGGATAAGCCATTCTTGATGCCTGTTGAGGACGTATTCTCAATCACTGGTCGTGGTACTGTTGCTACTGGTCGTATCGAGACTGGTCGCGTTAAGGTCGGCGACGAGGTTGAGCTGCTCGGTCTTGGCGAGGACAAGAAGTCAGTTGTTACTGGCGTTGAGATGTTCCGTAAGATCCTTGACGAGGGTGAAGCTGGTGATAACGTAGGTCTGTTGCTTCGTGGTATCGACAAAGCTGAGATCAAGCGTGGTATGGTTCTCTGTCACCCAGGACAGATCAAGCCTTACAAGAAGTTCAAGGCTCAGATCTACGTTCTGAAGAAAGAGGAAGGTGGACGTCACACTCCATTCGGTAACAAGTATCGTCCTCAGTTCTATCTCCGTACTATGGACTGTACAGGTGAGATTTCTCTTCCAGAGGGAGTTGAGATGGTAATGCCTGGTGATAACGTTACTATCACTGTAGATTTGATTTACGCTGTTGCTCTGAACGTTGGTCTGCGTTTCGCTATCCGCGAGGGTGGTCGTACCGTAGGTGCTGGTCAGATCACAGAGATTATCGACGATTAATTCTTAGATAATTATATATTTGGGTTCCGCATGGAACATTGCGGAACCCGTCTTTACGGGAATAGCTCAGTTGGTAGAGCACTGGTCTCCAAAACCAGGTGTCGGGAGTTCGAGCCTCTCTTCCCGTGCTAAATCAATAATTATGTTTAAGAAGTTTGCAAATTATTGCAAGTGTTGTTACGACGAACTTGCGCATAAAACTACTTGGCCGACGCGGGGTGAGTTGACTCACAGTGCTATGGTTGTATTATCTGCTTCCTTAGTCATAGCCATTGTAGTCTTCATCATGGACTCTGCGTTTAGCTTTGTCATGAGTACGGTTTATCCTAACTAATCGTTTGAGAAAATGTCTGAATCAGGAAAGAAATGGTATGTTTTGCGTGCCGTTAGCGGAAAAGAGGCAAAGGTTAAAGAATATATCGATGCCGAATTAAAACACAACAAATTACTTTCGACGTATGTTTCTCAGGTTTTTATACCTATGGAGAAGCATGCTGTTTTGCGTAATGGCAAACGTGTCGTGAAAGAGAAAATCTCTCTTCCAGGATATGTGCTCATTGAAGCAGAACTGAAAGGTGATGTTGCCCATACGTTGCGCTTTATGCCTAATGTTTTAGGCTTCCTCGGAGGATTGGATAACCCTACACCGGTAAAGCAGTCTGATGTGAACCGTATGCTCGGTAATACTGAAGAGGCTGAAATCGTGGACGAGATTGCTATCCCGTACGTGGTGGATGAAACTGTCAAGGTTACCGACGGACCGTTCAGCGGCTTCAGCGGCGTCATCGAAGAGGTGGATGCTGTTAAGCACAAACTGAAGGTTATGGTGAAAATCTTCGGACGTAAAACTCCGCTTGAGTTAAGTTTTATGCAAGTTGCAAAAGAATAACCTGTTGTTACGGATAGGAAGTTCTTTTATATTAATCAATTTTTAATAAACAAAGAAATGGCTAAAGAAGTTGCTGGATTAATCAAATTACAGATTAAAGGTGGCGCTGCGAATCCTTCACCTCCAGTAGGACCTGCTCTGGGTTCTAAGGGTATTAACATTATGGGATTCTGCAAAGAGTTCAACGCCAGGACCCAGGATAAGGCAGGCAAGATTCTTCCTGTTGTTATCACTTACTATACTGATAAGTCATATAGCTTTGAGATCAAGACTCCTCCAGCTGCTGTTCAGCTGCTCGAGGCTGCCAAGACTAAGAAGGGTTCTTCTGAGCCTAACCGTAAAAAGGTTGCTTCTGTAACTTGGGATCAAGTTAAGGCTATTGCTGAAGACAAGATGCCTGACCTCAACTGTTTTACTGTTGAGTCGGCTATGAAACTTGTCGCTGGTACAGCAAGAAGTATGGGTATTACTGTAAAAGGGGACTTCCCTGCGTAAATAATTTATAACTTCAATTAGAAAAAATGAGTAAACTGACAAAAAATCAAAAATCAGTAGCTGATAAGATTGAAGCAGGGAAAGCATACTCTTTGAAAGAGGCTTCAGAACTGGTAAAGGAAATTACTACTACTAAGTTCGTGGCTTCTCTTGATATCGATGTGCGTTTGGGTGTTGACCCACGTAAGGCTAACCAGATGGTTCGCGGTGTCGTAACACTGCCTAACGGAACTGGTAAGACTACTCGCGTGCTCTGCATCTGCACACCTGATGCTGAGGCTGCTGCTAAAGAAGCTGGCGCTGATTATGTTGGTCTTGACGAGTATATCGAGAAGATCAAGGGTGGTTGGACTGACGTTGACGTCATCATCACTATGCCTTCATGCATGGGTAAGCTTGGTCCTTTGGGTCGTGTACTCGGACCGCGCGGACTTATGCCTAACCCTAAGAGCGGTACTGTAACTATGGATGTTGCTAAGGCTGTTAAGGAGGTTAAGGCTGGTAAGATTGACTTTAAGGTTGACAAGGCTGGTATCGTTCATACTTCTATCGGTAAGGTGTCTTTCACCTCTGAGCAGATCTATGAGAATGCTAAAGAGTTCATTGCTACTATTATCAAGTTGAAACCGTCTGCTGCTAAGGGTACATATATCAAGAGTATCTATCTTTCTAGTACGATGAGTAAGGGTATCAAGATTGATCCTAAATCAGTTGAATAACTCTAAAAGTTTTGTAAAATGAAAAAGGAAGTAAAAGATACTATAATTGTTGAACTTGGAGAGAAACTCAAAGAGTTCGCTCACTTCTACTTGGTTGACGTTCACGGACTGAACGCAAGCCAGACAAGCGACTTGCGCCGCAAGTGCTTCAAGAGTGAGATTCAGATGGTTGTTGTGAAGAACAAACTTCTTCACAAGGCTTTCGAGGCTTCTGACATCGATTTCGAGCCTCTCTATGGCTGCTTGAAGGGTAGCACGGCTGTGTTGTTCTGCAACACTGCTAATGTTCCTGCTAAGTTGCTGAAGAGCTACAAAAAAGAGGGCGTTCCTTCGCTCAAGGGTGCTTACGCTGAAGAGGGTCTCTTCGTTGGTGCTGACAAACTTGAGGAATTGGCTGCTCTCAAGAGCAAGAACGAGGTTATCGCAGATATCGTGGCTTTGCTGCAGTCTCCTGCAAAGAACGTCGTTTCAGCTCTACAGTCAGGCGCAAACACTATTCACGGTGTGCTTAAGACTTTAGGCGAGCGTCCTGAGTAAATCTTATTAAAGTCAATATCATTAACATTAAAAAAACATTAAAATTAGAATAAAAATGGCAGATATCAAAGCTATTGCTGAAGAATTGGTAAATTTGACAGTTAAGGAAGTAAACGAGTTGGCAACAGTCCTCAAGGACGAGTATGGAATTGAGCCTGCTGCAGCAGCTGTTGCTGTTGCTGCTGGCCCGGCTGCCGGTGCAGCTGCTGAGGCTGAGGAGAAGGATTCTTTCGATGTAGTCCTCGCTGAGGTTGGTGGCGCTAAGCTGCAGGTTGTTAAGGCTGTTAAGGAGGCTTGCGGTCTTGGTCTGAAAGAGGCTAAGGAACTCGTAGACGGTGCTCCTTCTACTCTGAAAGAGGGTATGGCTAAGGCTGAGGCTGAGAACCTGAAGAAGGCTATCGAAGAGGCTGGTGCTAAGGTTGAGCTCAAGTAATTGAGTCTTTAAAAATATTTAAGGTTAAGGTTCTTCCAATAGAAGAGTCTTAACCTTTTTGTGTCTTTATATTTCTGCTGCTTGCCACCACAGCGGATTTTATCTCTGTAAAGGGATGATGATTTCTATTCACGGTGGTTTTTTAATTGGTAACAAACATCTGTAATGGCTTCTAAAATCGTTGATAATAGAGTAAACTTTGCCAGCATCAAAAATCCGATGCCTTATCCGGATTTCCTTGATGTGCAGCTTAAGTCTTTCAGAGACTTCCTGCAGTTAGACACTCCGCCTGAGGAACGTAAGAACGACGGTTTGTATAAGGTGTTCTCAGAGAACTTCCCTATCACCGACACTCGAAATAATTTCGTTCTTGAGTTCCTGGATTACTATATTGACCCGCCTCGCTACTCGATTGACGAGTGTCTTGAGCGTGGACTTACTTATAGTGTGCCTTTGAAGGCTAAAATGAAATTGTACTGTACGGATCCTGAACACGAGGACTTCGGAACTTTTATTCAGGATGTGTTCCTGGGTACTATTCCGTATATGACGGCTAACGGCACTTTCGTAATTAATGGTGCTGAACGCGTTGTCGTTTCTCAGTTGCACCGCTCTCCTGGAGTTTTCTTCGCTCAGGGTATTCATGCTAACGGTACGGCGCTCTACTCTGCTCGTATCATTCCATTCAAGGGTTCTTGGATTGAGTTTGCTACGGATATCAACAACGTGATGTATGCTTATATCGACCGTAAGAAGAAATTGCCGGTTACTACTCTTTTGCGTGCCATCGGTTTTGAGTCGGACAAGGATATCCTGCAGATCTTCGACCTTGCTGAAGAGGTTAAGGTTAACAAGAAGAATATGAAGGAGGCTATCGGCAGAACGCTTGCTGCTCGTGTGCTGAAAAGCTGGAATGAGGACTTCGTTGACGAGGATACGGGCGAGGTTGTGTCTATCGAGCGTAATGAGGTGATTATGGACCGCGAGACGGTTATCACTAAGGAGAATATTGAGGATATCATCGACAGCGGATGTTCTACTATCTTGCTTCATAAGGATGCTGAGACTGCTAACAAGTATTCTATCATCTTCAATACTTTACAGAAGGACCCGAGTAACTCTGAAAAGGAGGCTGTGCTTTATATTTACCATCAGCTGCGTAATGCTGACCCTGCTGATGATGCCAGTGCAAGGGAGGTTATTCAGAACTTGTTCTTCTCTGACAAGCGTTATGACTTGGGTGATGTCGGTCGTTACCGTATTAACAAAAAATTGGGTCTTGATACTGACATGGATGTTCGTATCTTGACTAAAGAAGATATTATTGAGATTATCAAATATCTCATTCAGCTCGTTAATTCTAATGCTACGGTGGACGATATTGACCACTTGAGCAACCGTCGTGTTCGTACCGTAGGTGAGCAGCTGAGCAATCAGTTCTCTATCGGTTTGGCTCGTATGAGCCGTACTATACGCGAGCGTATGAATGTGCGCGACAATGAGGTGTTTACTCCGACTGATTTGATTAATACTAAGACTATTTCAAGTGTTATCAACTCTTTCTTCGGTACTAACCCGCTGTCGCAGTTCATGGACCAGACTAACCCGCTTGCTGAGGTTACACACAAGCGTCGTCTCTCTGCACTCGGACCTGGTGGTCTTTCAAGAGAGCGTGCCGGATTTGAGGTTCGTGATGTTCACTATACTCACTATGGTCGTCTTTGTCCTATTGAGAGTCCTGAAGGTCCTAATATCGGACTTATCTCTTCTCTATGTGTATATGCTAAGATTAATGAACTCGGATTTATCGAGACTCCGTACCGTAAGGTTAAGGACGGCGTTGTTGACCTGAAAAATGAGGATGTCGTTTATCTTACGGCTGAAGAGGAGGAAGACCATGTTATCGGTCAGGGTAATGCTCCGCTGAATGATGACGGTACGTTTATTCGTGATGTCGTTAAGTGTCGTCAGGATGCTGATTTCCCTGTTGTACCGCCTGCTCAGGTTGACCTCATGGATGTGTCGCCACAGCAGATTGCTTCTATTGCAGCTGGTCTTATACCATTCTTGGAGCATGATGATGCTCACCGTGCTTTGATGGGATCTAACATGATGCGCCAGGCTGTTCCGTTGCTTCATAACGAGGCTCCTATCGTGGGTACAGGTATTGAGAAGCAGGTTTGTGTGGATTCGCGTACAATGATTACTGCCGAGGGAGAGGGTGTCATCGAATATGTTGACGCTACTACTATACGTATCCTCTATGACAGAACTGAGGATGAGGAATTTGTAAGCTTTGAGCCGGCGCTTAAAGAATATCGCATTCCGAAATTCCGCCGTACCAACCAGAATATGACTATCGACCTCCGTCCTATTTGCAATAAGGGACAGAGAGTGAAAAAGGGAGATATCCTGACTGAAGGCTATGCTACAGAGGATGGAGAATTGGCTCTTGGACGTAACCTCCTCGTTGCTTATATGCCGTGGAAGGGTTACAACTATGAGGATGCTATCGTTCTTAATGAGCGCGTAGTACGTGATGACGTGCTTACTTCTGTTCATGTTGATGAGTTCTCTCTCGATGTGCGTGAAACAAAGCGCGGTACTGAGGAATTTACTAATGATATTCCTAATGTCAGCGAGGAGGCAACAAAAGATCTCGACGACAATGGTATTATTCGTGTCGGAGCTCGCGTTGAACCTGGCGACATCCTTATCGGTAAGATTTCACCTAAGGGTGAAAGCGATCCTTCGCCAGAGGAAAAACTGTTGCGCGCTATCTTTGGTGACAAGGCTGGTGACGTAAAGGATTCTTCTTTGAAGGCTAACCCGTCGTTGAGTGGTGTCGTTATTGACAAGAAACTGTTCTCTCGTGCTATTAAGACTCGTGCTTCTAAACAAAAGGACAAGGCTATCTTGGCAAAAATTGACGAGGAGTTTGAAGCAAAGGTTGATGACCTGAAAGATATTCTCGTTGACAAGTTGCTCACTCTTACTGAGGATAAGGTTTCTCAGGGTATTAAGGATTACTCTGGAGCTGAGATTATTACTAAGGGTACTAAGTTTACTACTACTCAGCTCAAGAACCTTGATTATGAGGGAATCCAGACGAACAACTGGACTGATGACGAGCATGCTAATAGCCTGATTTCTAAGTTGATTACCAACTTCCTGAAAAAGGCAAAACTCCTTGATGCAGAAAACAAACGCCGTAAGTTTGCTATTACTATCGGTGATGAGCTGCCATCTGGCATTCTGCAAATGGCTAAGGTCTATATCGCCAAGAAGCGTAAGATTGGCGTTGGTGATAAGCTTGCCGGTCGTCACGGTAATAAGGGTATCGTTTCTAAGATCGTACGACAGGAGGATATGCCATTCTTGCCAGACGGACGTCCTGTTGACTTGGTTCTGAATCCGTTGGGTGTGCCTTCTCGAATGAACCTCGGACAGATTTTCGAGGCTATCCTCGGTGCTGCCGGAAAACGTCTTGGCGTTAAGTTTGCTACTCCTATCTTTGATGGCGCTAAGCTTGAAGACTTGAAGGAGTGGACGGACAAGGCAGGACTGCCGAACCTTGGTTCTATGCATTTGTATGACGGTGAGACGGGAGAGATGTTTGACCAGCCGGCAACTGTTGGTATAACATACTTCTTGAAACTCGGTCACATGGTTGAGGATAAGATGCACGCTCGTTCTATCGGTCCGTACTCGCTCATTACTCAGCAGCCTCTTGGAGGTAAGGCTCAGTTTGGTGGACAGCGTTTCGGAGAGATGGAGGTTTGGGCTCTTGAGGCTTTCGGTGCAAGTCATGTGCTTCAGGAGATTCTTACAATCAAGTCGGATGATGTCGTAGGACGTTCTAAGGCTTACGAGGCTATTGTCAAGGGTGAGCCAATGCCTACACCGGGTATACCGGAATCTCTTAACGTGTTGCTGCATGAGCTTCGCGGTCTGGGACTTAGCATTAAGCTTGACTAAAAGACAACTCTTTACAAATATTTATATACAAGAATTATGGCTTTTAAAAAAGATACAAAGATAAAGAGTAATTTCACGAAGATTACCATCGGACTTGCTTCACCGGAGGAAATCCTCGAGAATTCATACGGTGAGGTTACTAAGCCGGAAACCATCAACTACCGTACTTACAAGCCGGAGCGTGACGGCTTGTTCTGCGAGCGCATCTTCGGTCCGACAAAGGACTATGAGTGTGCCTGCGGAAAGTACAAGCGAATTAGATATAAGGGTATCGTCTGCGACCGATGCGGTGTGGAGGTTACTGAGAAAAAGGTACGTCGTGAGCGTACTGGCCACATCGAACTTGTCGTTCCAGTGGCTCATATATGGTATTTCCGCTCATTGCCAAATAAAATCGGTTATTTGCTGGGATTGCCAACAAAGAAACTTGATGCTGTAATTTATTACGAGAAGTATATCGTAATTCAGCCGGGACTTTGGGAAGGAAAGAAAGATTCTGAGGGTAATGAGATGAATGGTTCTCACAAGATGGATCTTCTTACTGAGGATGAATATCTTGATATCATGGATCATCTGCCTGAGGACAATGAATATCTTGATGATTCTGATCCTTCGAAGTTTGTTGCAAAGATGGGTGCCGAGGCTATTTATGATTTGCTGGCAAACCTTGATCTTGATTCTTTGTCTTATGAGCTTCGTGACAGGGCAAACAGCGATTCTTCGCAGCAGCGCAAGACCGAGGCTCTGAAACGATTGCAGGTTGTAGAGGCTTTCCGTGGCAGCCGTGGCGTGAACAGACCGGAGTGGATGATCATGAAGATTATTCCTGTTACTCCACCAGAGCTTCGTCCGTTGGTTCCACTTGATGGCGGACGCTTTGCAACATCCGATCTTAACGATCTTTATCGTCGTGTTATTATCCGTAATAACCGTTTGAAGAGACTTATTGAGATTAAGGCTCCTGAGGTAATCCTTCGAAATGAGAAGCGTATGCTGCAGGAAGCTGTAGATAGCTTGTTTGACAACTCACGAAAGAGCAGTGCTGTAAAGAGCGAATCTAATCGCCCGTTGAAGTCTTTGTCTGACTCTCTGAAGGGTAAGGCTGGACGTTTCCGTCAGAATCTTCTCGGTAAGCGTGTTGACTATTCTGCACGTTCGGTTATTGTCGTTGGTCCTGAGTTGAAGATGGGTGAGTGCGGTCTGCCAAAGCTTATGGCAGCAGAACTTTACAAGCCGTTTATTATCCGTAAGCTTATTGAGCGCGGAATAGTGAAGACTGTTAAGAGCGCAAAGAAGATTGTAGACCGTCGTGAGCCTGTAATTTGGGATATTCTTGAGAATGTTATGAAGGGACATCCGGTACTCTTGAACCGTGCCCCTACGCTTCACCGACTTGGTATCCAAGCATTCCAGCCTAAGCTTATCGAAGGTAAGGCTATCCAGCTCCATCCGTTGGCATGTACGGCGTTCAATGCCGACTTCGACGGTGACCAGATGGCTGTCCATCTCCCATTGAGCAATGAGGCTGTTCTTGAGGCACAGATCTTGATGCTTCAGAGCCACAATATCCTTAATCCAGCCAATGGAGCTCCTATCACGGTGCCGTCGCAGGATATGGTGCTCGGACTTTATTATATTACAAAGATTCGTCCGGGAGCTAAGGGTGAAGGACTTACATTCTATGGACCGGAGGAGGCTATCATTGCCAATAACGAGAAGCGATGCGACCTCCATGCTCAGGTTAAGGTTGTAGTTAAGGATCTTGACGAGAATGGAAACTATGTTCAGAGAATGGTAGAGACTTCTGTCGGTCGTGTTATTGTCAATGGCATTATTCCAGATGAAGTAGGATATGTTAATAAGGTAATATCTAAGAAGAGTCTCCGCGACATTATTTCAGATGTTATCAAAGCCGTTGGTTTTGCTCGTGCATGTGAATTCCTCGACGGAATCAAGAATCTTGGTTACCGTATGGCATATCTGGCAGGACTTTCGTTCAACCTTGATGATATTATCATTCCACCAGAAAAGAAGGAACTTGTAGAGCGCGGTAACGAAGAAGTTCGTCAGATTACCGACAACTATAATATGGGATTCATCACCGACAAGGAGCGTTATAACCAGGTAATTGATGCATGGACCCATGTCAACAATGACCTTGGAAACGTATTGATGAAGGAGATGACCGAGGCTGACCAGGGATTCAATGCCATCTATATGATGCTTGATTCTGGAGCCCGTGGTTCTAAAGATCAGATTCGTCAGCTTGCCGGTATGCGTGGACTTATGGCAAAACCTCAGAAAGCAGGTGCTGAAGGAGCGCAGATTATTGAGAATCCTATTCTTTCCAACTTTAAGGAGGGAATGAGCGTGTTGGAGTACTTTATCTCTACCCACGGTGCTCGTAAGGGTCTTGCCGATACCGCTATGAAGACTGCCGATGCAGGATATTTGACACGTCGTCTTGTTGACGTTTCCCATGATGTAATCATCAATGAGGAAGACTGTGGTACACTTCGTGGACTTGTCTGCACCGCTTTGAAGAATGGTGATGAGGTAATCTCAACATTGTATGAGCGTATTCTTGGTCGTGTTTCAGTACATGATATCATCAATCCAACCACAGGTGAGCTTATTGTTGCTGCCGGTGAAGAGATAACAGAACCTATAGCCCAGGCAATTGAGGATTCTCCAATCGAGAGTGTCGAGATTCGTTCTGTGCTAACTTGCGAGAGCAAGCACGGAGTCTGCATGAAGTGTTACGGACGAAATCTTGCAACGAGCCGTATGGTTCAGAAGGGAGAGGCTGTTGGTGTCATCGCAGCTCAGGCTATCGGTGAGCCGGGTACACAGCTTACACTTCGTACGTTCCACGCCGGAGGTATTGCTTCCAATGCTGCAGCCAATGCTACAATTGTTGCAAAGAACGACGCAAAGATTGAGTTTGATGAGCTTCGTACAGTGCCATTTGTTGAAAAGGCAGATGACGGTAGCGATGTAGAGTGTGAGATGGTAGTTAGCCGTCTTGCTGAAATCCGTTTCATCGATCCTCATACCGATATCGTTCTTTCTACAATGAACGTACCTTATGGTAGTTCACTCTATCACAAACATGGTGAGAGCGTAGCCAAGGGCACAGTTATAGCAAAGTGGGACCCATTCAATGCCGTTATCGTTACAGAATACGCCGGTACATTGAAGTTCCGCGATGTTATTGAGGGTGTTACTTTCCATTCAGAGACCGATGATACAACCGGACTTACCGAGCGTATAATTACCGAGTCAAAGGATAAGACAAAGGTACCTACCTGTGATATCGTTGATGAGAATGGCGAGATTGTAGGTACATACAACCTTCCTGTAGGCGGTAACGTTGTTGTAGAAGACGGGCAGAAGGTTGCAACTGGTACTACACTTGTCAAGATACCACGTTCTGTAGGTAAGGCAGGAGATATCACGGGAGGTCTTCCTCGAGTAACAGAGCTCTTCGAGGCTCGTAATCCATCAAACCCAGCTGTTGTATCAGAAATCGACGGTGAGGTGACAATGGGTAAGGTAAAGCGAGGAAACCGTGAGATTATCGTTACTTCCAAGACCGGCGAACAGCGTAAGTATCTCGTATCTCTGTCAAAGCAGATACTTGTACAGGAGCATGATGCCGTGCGTGCCGGAACTCCGCTTTCAGATGGTAGCATCACTCCGGGCGACATCCTTGCCATTAAGGGTCCTACCGCAGTTCAGGAGTATATCGTGAATGAGGTACAGGATGTATACCGTTTGCAGGGTGTGAAGATTAACGACAAGCACTTCGAGATAATCGTTCGCCAGATGATGCGTAAGGTACAGATCAATGATCCGGGTGACACCACATTCCTTGAGCAGGAGATGGTAGACAAACTTGATTTTGCAGAGGAGAATGACCGTATCTGGGGCAAGAAGGTTGTCGTGGATGCTGGCGACAGTGAAAATCTCAAGCCTGGTCAGATTGTTACAGCCCGCAAGTTGCGCGATGAGAACTCAAGCTTGAAGCGCCGTGACCTTCGTCTTGTACAGGTTCGTGATGCAGTGCCGGCAACATCAACCCAGATACTTCAGGGTATCACTCGTGCAGCATTGCAGACAAAGAGCTTCATGTCTGCTGCATCATTCCAGGAGACGACAAAGGTCTTGAACGAGGCAGCTATACGTGGAAAGCAGGACAAGTTGGAAGGAATGAAGGAGAACGTAATCTGTGGCCACTTGATACCGGCAGGTACAGGTCTGCGTGAGTTCGAGAAACTCATCGTCGGTTCAAAAGAAGAGCATGACCGTGTTCAGGCAAATCGCCGTAACGTGATTGACTATTCTGAGAAACAGACAATAGACGACTAATCCTTTAAGCAAGATACAAAAAGGTGTGTCAAGATGAAAGTATTTATCCTATGTAGGATGGTTACTTTGTCTTGGCACACCTTTTTCTTTTACATATTGCCAATTACTTTCCATTTTTTTCCATATAGTCATATTTCTTACCCCCCCCAGAAAAAATTGGCAAAAGTGTTGCATTTTTAAAAACTGATTATTAATTTTGCACGGACTATTTATAGATATAAGGAACGTACACGAAAAACTTTACTTGCTTTATCGTTTAGTAAAATGAAACAAAAATAATAATATGGAAAAAATAGCATTAATAACAGGTATAACAGGGCAGGACGGATCATTCTTGGCAGAGTTCCTGTTGGAAAAAGGATATGAGGTACACGGAACAATCCGTCGCTCATCAGTTGATTATCGCGAAAGGATAGCACATTTGGAAGGAACGCCACATTTCCACCTGCATTATGCAGATCTTGGCGACTCGATGAGTCTGATTCAAGTAGTCAATAATGTGCGTCCTACAGAAATATATAATCTTGCAGCACAAAGCCACGTGCAAGTAAGTTTCGACTCACCGGAATTTACAGCCGATGTAGATGCTACGGGAGTACTCCGTGTGTTGGAGGCAGTGCGCCAGTGTGGTTTGGCAAAGACCTGCCGCATTTACCAGGCATCAACGTCAGAGCTTTATGGAAAGGTAGAAGAAGTGCCGCAGAACGAGAACACCCCGTTCCATCCATACAGTCCGTATGCCGTAGCAAAGCTCTATGGATATTGGATAGTAAAGGAATATCGTGAGGCATACAATATGTTCTGCTGCTCCGGAATTCTCTTCAATCATGAGAGTGAGCGCCGCGGTGAAACCTTCGTAACCCGAAAGATAACCCTTGCCGCAGCGAGAATAAAGCAAGGCAAGCAGGATAAACTCTATCTTGGAAACCTGTCTTCATTGCGCGACTGGGGATATGCCAAGGATTATGTAGAGTGTATGTGGCTTATCCTTCAGCATGACAAACCGGAGGACTTCGTTATTGCTACCGGAGAACAACACTCAGTGCGTGAATTCTGTTATCTTGCATTCAAGGCAGTAGGTATCGAACTGGAGTTCCAGGGTGAAGGTGCAGACGAAAAAGGAATAGACAAGGCAACAGGAAAGGTACTTGTAGAGGTATCAAAAGACTTCTATCGTCCTACCGACGTAGTAAACCTATGGGGAGACCCGACAAAGGCAAAGGCAGAACTTGGCTGGAATCCGGGAAAGACACCATTGGAGAAACTTGTCAAGATAATGGTGGACAATGATATGGCAAAGGTAGCAGCAGAGCGAGCCACAGAGCATGTCAAGACGAATCTTGCCGAGTATCTTGAAAAAGGAATAGTAAAGTAATAGAACAAAATCCTTTAGAGTAAAATCCTTTAAACAGGTTAAAAGGGAAGAACTTAAATTCTAATAAAATGGCATTAGATAAAAACAGTAAAATATACATAGCCGGTCATCATGGACTTGTCGGTTCTGCGATATGGAACAATCTGAAGAGTAGAGGATATAACAATTTGATAGGTCGTTCCCATAAGGAACTCGATTTGACCGACCAGTACGCCGTAGAGAAATTCTTTGACGAAGAAAACCCCGATGCCGTAGTACTTGCCGCCGCTTTCGTTGGCGGTATCATGGCAAATTCGCTTTATCGGGCAGACTTTATCATGCAGAACATGAAGATGCAGTGTAATGTGATAAGCAATGCTTATTCGCATGGCGTGAAAAAGTTGCTGTTCCTTGGCAGTACATGCATATATCCGAAAGACGCTCCCCAGCCGATGAAAGAAGATGCACTGCTTACCTCTCCGCTGGAGTATACCAATGAGGAGTATGCAATAGCCAAGATTGCCGGTTTGAAGATGTGTGAGAGCTATAACCTACAGTATGGCACCAACTACATCGCCGTAATGCCGACAAACCTGTATGGTCCTAACGACAACTTCCATCTTGAAAACAGTCATGTCATGCCAGCCATGATGCGCAAGATATATCTGTCTAAACTTATCCACGACAACAACTGGCGTGCCATAGAGGCAGATATGAACAAGCGTCCTATCAATCCCGACGACAAGTTGAGAGCAGTCATCGGAGAGGGAAACGTAGACGGCAACAATACCCATGACCGCATACTCAAAGCCCTGGAGTATTATGGAATATACGATAACAAGGTAGTGTTATGGGGTACCGGAACCCCGCTTCGCGAATTCCTTTGGAGCGAGGATATGGCAGATGCCAGCGTTCATGTATTGCTCAATGTGGATTTCAAAGACATAATAGGAATAGAGAAGTACAGTTCCGTATTCTATGGAGCCAAGGTAAACGGTGCCGTAGACCGCAACAACAGTGAGGGCAGGGGAGGAGCAATACCGAGTCTCGGTGAGATCCGCAACTGTCATATCAACGTAGGTACCGGCAAGGAGCTGACGATAAAGGCACTTTCAGAACTCGTCGTCAAGACCGTAGGCTTTGAGGGAACCGTAGAGTTCGACACTTCAAAACCAGACGGAACCCCTCGCAAGCTGATAGATGTCGAGAAGCTTCATTCACTTGGCTGGACACATAAAGTCGAGATAGAAGACGGTGTTGAGAAGCTCTATGAGTGGTACCGCAATAGCATAGATGCCTGATATTACCGTCACATTTGGGAAAAACAAAAAGAAAGATAGACAACATGACTTTTAAAACGTATAATATGCACAGCAATGCCTTGGTCGTTGCGGGTACACTTATTGGCGACTTTATCCTCGCCATGCTGACGTACTGGCTCTTTACGACCAAGCTGTTGGGTGTAGTTTGGGACGACGTGCAACTGCATACATCAGTCTTCACTGCCGTACTCTATTGCGCCTGTATCATCAACGGAGGAGTAATCCTTTACCTCCGTAAGGTGAAGCGCTTTGATATAGTGATGCTTGTAGTGAGAAACGTGCTTCTCTTTGCCGTTCTTGCCATCCCTTTGCTGAGGCTCGGACATTTTCGGTGTATGGATTATAGGGTCATGCCGTTGTTTCTTGCAACTCTTATAATAGTCGTTTCGTCGTTCCGTCTGAGCGTCAGATGGGGCATGAACCAGTATCGCAAGCGCAATAAGCATATAAACAATGTGGTCTTTGTTGGCAGTAAGGACAATAACCGCGCCCTCTACCGCGAGATGAGCTCCATTTCGTCATTGGGATATAAAGTGTTAGGATATTTCGATGACGAACCCAACACGAATTTTCCAAAGGAGTGTCCGTATCTTGGAGTTCCGTCGGATGTGCCGGAGTATTTGAGCAAGAACAGTAATATACACGAGCTGTTCTGTTGTCTGCCTTCAAGGCGTGCCGATGAGATAGTAACGATAATAAAGTTTTGCGAGAAACATTTCGTCCATTTCTACAGTGTGCCGAATGTTACCAACTACCTCCACCACCGTGTCTATATGAACATGTTGGGCAACGTGCCGTATTTGAGTCTCTATCGCGAACCGCTGTCGCATCCGGAAAACCGTCTGTTGAAACGCCTGTTCGATATTGTCGTTTCAGTACTCTTCCTGTGCACGCTATTCCCGATAATATACATAATTGTAGCAATTATAACCAAGCTGACGATGCCTGGGCCGATATTCTTCCGACAGAAGCGAACCGGACTGAACGGCAAGGAATTCTATTGCTACAAGTTCCGCAGCATGAAGGTAAACGATGATGCCGACAAGGTACAGGCTACCAAGGATGACCCTCGCAAGACAAAGTGGGGCGACATCATGCGCAAGACTAACATCGACGAGCTGCCGCAGTTCTGGAACGTTCTGAAGGGCGACATGAGCATAGTAGGTCCTCGTCCCCACATGCTAAAGCATACCGAGGAATATTCAAAGCTTATCGACAAATACCTTATCCGTCATTTCGTAAAACCGGGAATAACGGGATGGAGTCAGGTTACGGGTTTCCGTGGCGAGACAAAAGAACTCTCCCAGATGGAAGGACGTGTAGAAGGAGATATATGGTATATTGAGCATTGGTCAATAGGTCTTGACCTCTATATCATGTATCGCACGGTGTATAACGTGATACATGGCGACAAGGAAGCGTACTGATTAAATGAAGAATGAAGAATTGCTTCGCTGACGCTCAGCGAAATGAAGAATGAAGAA
>ERZ808242.1040-NODE-1040-length-17278-cov-4.446786_pt1 | contig 17278 bp, 11 predicted proteins | sample MGYA00521244_ERZ808242 | MGnify/ENA primary metagenome ERZ808242 (study PRJEB31516, sample SAMN03275573) | gut metagenome | biome: mammalia-associated habitat; material: feces | host: Papio cynocephalus | place: Kenya | collected 2012-07-27 ... | reverse complement strand
CCCTGAGAACCCTGAGAACCCTGAGAACCCTGAGAACCCTGAGAACCCTGAGAACTTTTCTAAAACCTTTTATACCCCTTTTAACCTTGCATGTCTGTTATATGTTCCATGTTTGAAATAGCAAGCAGCAGAATGATAACCTTTTTGCTATTCCTTTTCATAAAATTTGACTCTATTTTGTTATGCACCAATAAACTCTTGAATTTTTCAAGTTGATTTCTAATTATGCGTTATTTACAATACATATATAGCATAATGTTTACTAAAGACTTGATTTCAAGAAATAAGAAATCAGCTTTTTTATGTAAGAAACCAACGAATACAGGAGGCAATGGGGTATGAAGAAAAAAATGGCGGCTTTACTTTTATGTGCTTGTGCAATGCTGGGCGTAGCAGGTTGTGGAGACCAGGCGAAGCCTCAGGGAGCGGTGACACAGAAGGTGGCAGAGGCACCGGTGAAGAAAGATTTCCAGGCCGTGACAGACATTAAAGAAGGACGGAAGAATGTCTATGCGGTTGTGAAAGCCATGGACAATGGGTATTGGAAAGAAGTGATTCGTGGTCTCAAAGAAGGCGGCGAAGCAGCCAATGCCAATGTATATGTCGGTGGGGTTGTAAAAGATGGCAACTGGGAAGCCCAGCAGGAACTTCTGAAAAGTCTGGAAGGGAAATCTGTCGATGCAGTCGTTCTGGGGGCTGCTGACAGTATGCGCATGGCAGAAAGTGCCAAAGCACTGCGGGATAAGAACGTACCAGTCGTGCTGGTGGATACCATGCTGAATACCGAAGACTATGATGCGGCCTATATGACCAACAATCTTTCGGCTGGCGCTGCGGTGTCGCAGAAAATGGTGGAACTCCTGAAAGCCAATGGGGTATCGGAAAACGATCAGATCATCGTAGCAATGCACGTGAGCAACCTGGCTAGCCGCACCATTTCGGAACGTCTGGACAGCACCATTGCCAACTGGTACAACGTAGCACCGGCCAATTGGAAAATTGATGCCAAATATCTGATCAACTACGGTGACGATGAAATCGGAGAAAAACTGGTGTATGAATCGTTAGAAAAGACACCGAATCTGAAAGGTATCATTGCGTGCAACAATTCTTCCACCAAAGATACGCTCCATGCACTGATGAAACTGGGGCGGAAAGATATTGCCGTCATGGGCTTCGATATGAGTGATATCACTAAAGAGGCTTTGGCTAATAGAGATTACCACGTGGCTACGGTGAAACAGAACGAATATAAAATGGGCTACGACGCCGTGCAGACTGCGCTGGATGTAGCCAATGGAAAAACAGTTTCTGAAAGAAATGTAGATACCGGTATTTCCATCGTAGATTGATAGAGAAATAAGATCCTCTGTGCCTTTTGGGGCATAGGGGATTTTTTATTAGTGGCTGGGGATTAGTGGCTAATCCCTAGGGCCTAGCTACTAATCCCTCTTATAGAAGGATACTAAATAATAACTATGAGCATAAGTTATGTGATGATGAAATAAATTCATAAAATGCTTTACCGCTGAAGAAAGGCATGATATAATAAGCGTAAATAAATATATACTTATTTATTAATTAATGTACATCAATGTATTTTTCCAATAGGGGGACTTAGAAATGATTACTGAACGTGAAATATTCCTGACCGATCCTGAAGAAAAAGCGAAAGTGGTGGAATTCCTGAAGGGATTTGACCTGACTTTTACTGGTATCATTGATTACACCATGGGACTCTATGATGATGGTAAGCTCATCGGTACGGGCTCTTTGGGTGGCCGTGTCATGAGAGACATTGCCATCAGTGCGGAGTACCAGGGCAAAGGGCTGACCCATCGCATCATCCGTAACCTGCAGGGCGAATCCAATCGTCGGGGGATTACGGGCAATCAGATTTTTACAAAACCGAAAAATGTTCCCGTATTTGAACACATGGGATTCCAGTGTGTGGCAGTGGCAGAACCCTATGCAGCGCTCTTGGAATCTGGTACCGATACATTAGAAGATTATCTCAATCGCATTCGTACCTTCCTTGGCTCTGGGGAAGGGAAGAACCGCGGGGCCATTGTGATGAATTGCAATCCTTTCACCTTAGGACACAGAAGTCTGGTGGAATATGCCCACAACAATTGTGACGAAGTGATTATTTTTGCGGTCCAGGAAGACCGGAGCATTTTCCCCTTCTCCAATCGATTTACTCTGATCAAACAGGGCGTGAAAGATATGAAAGGGGTCGAAGTCATCAGTGGCGGTGATTTCATTATTTCCAATGCTACCTTCCCGACCTATTTCATCAAAGGCACCGATGAGTTGGCAGCCCAGACCAAGCTGGATGCGACCATCTTTGCGACCCGCATTGCACCGGCTCTGAATATCACCGTTCGTTTTGTAGGGGAAGAACCAACCGATAAAACCACCTTGGCCTACAACAATGCCATGAGAGAAGTGTTCTCTGCAAATGGCATCGAACTGAAAGTCATTCCTCGGGAACAGAAGGGGGACCAGATCGTGTCTGCTTCCTCGGTTCGCCGGGCTTTGGCAGAAGACGACTGGGAAACAGTGTATCGCATGGTTCCAAAGACCACACTGACCTATCTGAAGAGTGAAGAAGGACAGAAAGTGATTCGCCAGATTAAGATGCAGGAGGCATTCAAACGGATGGAAGCAGAACAAAAGAATTGATTGTTAAGGGTTATTATTCTGCTGCATTCATCATTGAAACATATAGGGTACACCGCTTGGTAAAAGGTTAGCCCTTCGGGCAGGGTATCCTCAATGCTTTCTTCGATCTAACAATTTGCATATAGCCAAAGAAAAAGGGTTATAAAGGTTATGAGATTTCCGTTAGTCTCATAACCTTTATAACCCTTTTAACCTTTTAATAAGCCATTTATTCGGATTGTTAGAATGAAGAATGCAGCAGAATAATAACCTTCACGAATTATTTTAGCCCTAATTCCTCCTTGTGTGCTGTCATGCCATCGATGCAGGCTTGCATGACTGTACCGGCTTCCATGCCCAGCATCTCAAAGCCTTTTTGGATCACGTCGCGGTTGCAGCCGGCGGCAAATTTCTTGTCTTTGAATTTCTTTTTCAGACCTTTCAGTTCCATGCCGGTGATGCCTTCGGGGCGCATGAGGGCGTAAGCCATGACGACGCCGGTCAGTTCATCTACGGTGAAAAGGCTTTTTTCAATGTCAGTGGTCGGTTCCACTTCGTCGGAGCAGAGGCCCCATCCGTGGGAAATGATGGTTTTGATATCTTCTTCATCGATGCCTTCGGGGGCCAAAAATTCACGGACATGATGGCAGTGTTCTTCTGGATATTTTTCATAATCCACATCATGGAGATAGCCGATGGCTTCCCAGTGGTCTTTGTCCTGGTGGAACAGATCCGCCATGGCACCCATGGCAGCACTGACAGCAATGGCGTGGGTGAATAAATGGTCTTCTGTGGTGTATTTCGGCAAAATTTCTTTTGCCTTGGCAAGTGTTAATTGGCTCATAGAGAATGCCTCCTTTTATATTTCTTCTGATAATAGTGCATTGGAGGGGGAAATGCAATAGGGAGTTTGGTTGGATGGTGACTGGTGACTCGTGACTGGGAAAGGGATTGGGGATTGGGAATTAGGGTTCTGTAGCGACGGGGAGGGCTTATGGAACATGGAAATGATCTGTGTATTGTAAGGTTCTGTAGCGGTGACGAGATTAGAGAAACATAGAAATGATGCGTGCATTATAAGGTACTGTAGCAGTGTCATGGTTGGAGAAACATGGAGATGAATTGTGCATTTGAAGGTTCTGCCTTTGATTCAATCCGTATTTTCCGAAGAATCTTATTTCGATTTTTCCTAGCCAATCCTCTCTTATATTGCTATACTAGGTTTATAATAATTATGTCATAGCAATGTTGTAAAAGTTCATGAATTTCGCAAAATTATAGATTCTAAGGGTTCTAAAGGTTCTTAGGGTTCTTAGGGTTCTCGAACGTGCCTATAAATGCTAGCGTGATCATCTCATTCGAGAAACCTGAGCATCCTGAGTAACTTGAGCTACCTGAGCGACCTGTCATAGCAGGTGGAATCATTCCTATTAACGCACATTCTTAACATAATAGCAATAGGAGGCTTCATGGATATACATTTTATTCTTCGGTGGCTACGAGCAAGAAAAAAGATGTCCATTGTATGGCTTGTCATCTTTTTGTTGTCGATTTTTGGCTCTTTCGGGATAGTTAGGGCGGAATCTTCTTCTAAAGTGATTCGTGTAGGCTATGTGAATGTAACCAATTATGAAGAAGGCGCGGAAGGGGAGTACAAGTTTGGTGCTGGGTACGAGTATTTACAAAAAATTTCTTATCTGACCGGATGGAAATATGAATATGTCCATGGCACGTTTAAAGATTGTCTGCAAATGCTGATTGATGGGGATATCGATCTTTTTGGTAATGTGTCCTATACGCCACAGCGGGCGGACGAGATGAGTTTTTCTTCCTATCCCCAGGGACGGGATACCTACTGGGTCTATACAGATAAAAAGCACGATTATTTGATTGATGGACATGAACCCAATCTGAATGGCTGCAAGATTGGAGTCACTAAAGGAACGTACCAGGAAACCTTGCTAAGAGATTGGCTGCAAAAGAATCAGGTACAGGCCGAAGTGGTGCCCCTAGGTGGCTATGATGAGATGTTGCTTTCTTTGAAAAACAACCAAGTGGATGCTATCGTGGCCGCGGATTTGGCAACATCCTATGATTTGAGTGCTCTGGTCAATATCGGATATAGCAATTATTTTTTTGTGGTATCTCAAAAACGACCAGACGTATTGCATGAGCTCAATGAAGCCCTTTTTGAAATTCAAAATACAGAAGCGGGATATAATAGCAAATTGCTGTCTCGCTATTATGCAAAATCCATTGGCGGTCAGGTCTTTAATAAGGAAGAAAAAGAATGGCTGGCGGCCCATGACAATACCATCCGTCTTGGCTATCTTAGACATGACCTTCCGTTCTGCGGGGAACAGGATGGACAGATGGTGGGTGTCATGGCGACCGTGGTGGAGGCCCTGGAAAAGCATTATGGGGTTCATGTGGAAACCGTTCCGTTTGATACCCGGGAGCAATCCACAGAAGCGCTGAGAAACCATACCATTGATTTAGCCGGACCGAATTTCAGTGATTTCTATTTGGCTGAATTACAAGACCTGGTGCTTTCCGATTCCATGGTAGAAACCACGCCGGTGGTGATTTATGCCGGCCATGATTATAAAGCTGGGCTGAAGAAAATCGCAGCGACCCGTTCGTCTATTTTTGATGTCAATGCGGTCAGTGTCCTCTTCCCAGACGCAGAGATTGTAGTGTGCCAAACACCAGATGATTGCCTCAAAGCGGTGGCCGATGGCAAAGCTGGAAGCACCTTGGTAACATCTTCGCAGATCAATCTGACCAGTGCCAATCCGGTCATGAAGCGGTTATCTATGGCAGAAATATCCAAAAGCACTGATGTGGTGCTGGTGGGGGTCAAGGATAACCGTAGAGTGGTTTCTATTGTGAACAAAGCCATTACCCAGTCGTCGGGGATTTTAAATGGGATGGTGCTGGCCCAGCATTCGGGCACGACACCGGTGACTTTCAAAGAAGTGGTAGAGCAATATGCCTGGATTTTTATTTCCATCGCTGGGATAGTGATTCTGGTGCTTTGCTTGATGATGTATCATCTGCTGGTGAACCGTCGGAAATTGTCTAAGGCGCTTAAAGATGCTCAAGATGCCAATGCAGCCAATCAGGCGAAAACCGCTTTCCTCAATAGTATGTCCCACGATATCCGAACGCCTATGAATTCCATCATTGGGTTTACCAATATTGCATTGAAACAGAATCCCAATGAAGAAATCAAAAAATGTTTGAAACGGGTGAAGCAGAGTTCTGATTTCCTGTTGTCCCTCATCAATGATGTGCTCGATATCAGCCGCATTGAAAGTGGGAAAATCAAATACCATCCCGTTCCGGTGGATATGGTGGATCTCAATGAAGCGGTGCTCACCATGGCGAAGGGATTTTTCGTCAATCGCAATTTGACCTTTGAGGTACACAAGCCGTCCATAGACTCCTTGTATGTGCTGACCGATAGTGTTCGTTTGCGGGAAATATTGAATAACATCATCAGCAATGCAGTGAAATTTACTGACGATGGGGGAACCATTTCTTTTTCCGTGTCCTACCATGCAGGATTGGATACAGAACAAATCATGGTTCATTATAAGATTGCTGATACAGGGGTCGGAATGAGCCCGGAATTTTTGAAAAAGATTTTTGATGAGTTTTCTCAGGAAGAATCCGGTGCTCGCACCCATTACAAGGGAACAGGACTGGGCATGGCTATAACGAAGCGCTACGTAGACCTACTGGGCGGTACCATTTTTGTGAAAAGTAAAAAAGGCGTGGGGACAACCTTCACCGTGGATATCCCCATGAAGAAAACCGATGAAATTCCGAAGAAAGAAACCTTGATAACGAAGAAACCGAAGAATCTGACCGGCGTAAAAGTTCTCGTGGCCGAAGACAATGATTTGAATGCCGAACTGGCTACGATCATTTTGGAAGAAGCGGGCATGAAGGTGACTCGCGTGGAAAATGGGAAACAGGCCGTGGAAAATTGGGAATCCCATCCGATGGGCACCTATGATGTGATATTGATGGATATCATGATGCCCGTCATGGATGGTTATACGGCCACCCGGACGATTCGCCAACTGCCTCGGAAGGACGCGAAGACCATTCCCATTATCGCCATGACTGCCAATGCCTTTGCGGAAGATATCGAGAAAGCACTGGATGCGGGCATGAATGCCCATTTGTCCAAGCCTATTGTGATTGAAGACGTGCTGCATACCATTTCGAATACCATTGGGTAAAGTTGTTGGTTGCTGGTTGTGAGTTGTTGGACGTCCAAACAACCAACAACAGACAACCAACTAACAACCAACAACCAATCAATATTTTTCCTACATCATAAAGTCGCTAATGAAAATGAATTCATTAGCGGCTTTTACATTTTGTTATCTTCTGTCCCTCTATTCTCAATTTTTATGATACAATATGTAGAAACGGTTTGAGGGTTATAGCATAAAATCTTTGCGTCGCTTTTTATTTGTGCGCCGCACCACCATTTCTCACTTCTAACTTCTCACTTCTAACTGCGCAAGGCAGAATGAGGAATGTGTGATTTGTATATTTGCTAGATAACAAAGGTAGGTATTATGAAAGGAACATATACATTATTAAAAGGCCTAGGCGCATTTTGCTGCAGCCTTTCGGAAAGCGGGGCCATCCGGGCGGGAAAGGCTTTGGGCAGTTTTTTCTGGATGGTGGTGCCGAAGCGGAGAAAGGTGCTGGCAGTGGAAAATATCCTTCGGGCAGGCATTACCACCGATAGAAAAGAAGCGGAGCGGATTGCGAAGGCTTCGGCGGTTCGTTTTGGACCACTGGGGGTTTCCATGTTTCGTTTTCCTCTATTAAATAAGGAGAATATTCAGCAATACGTAACCATTCAGGGAAAGGAAAAGCTGGATGCCATCTTAGCGGAAGGGAAAGGCTGCATTTTGGCGGCCACCCATTGTGGCAACTGGGAAGTGGAAGGGGCGGCCCTCGCTCTGTATGGCTATCCGCTGCTTTCTGTTGCCATGAAACAGGCCAACAAAGAATTTGATCGGTTCCTTTGTGAATATCGTTCCATGCCAGGACAGACTGTGGAATATAAAACTGGTGTCCGTGACATGCTTCGCCGCTTGAAGCAAGGCTATTTCGTAGGTCTTCTTTGTGATCAGGACCCAGGGGAAGCGGGGATTATTTCTGATTTCCTTGGAAATAAAACCCTCACACCGACTGGGCCGGCCCATTTCTCTTTGCTGTGCAAACTGCCAGTCATGACAGCGCTCATTCATGAAACCGTTCCGTTCCGGTATGAAATCATTATCGGAGACCCGATCACTGCCGATGAAGGACTGAATAAGAAAGAAGCCATTCAGAATATCACCGATAAAATCAACCAGCGTTTGGAAGCCTGGATTCGGAAATATCCGGAAGAATGGTTCTGGCTTCACAATCGTTGGAAGTGGACCGATCGGTTCCATCCAGAATTGAGGAAAAAATGATGCAGCTCAAAACAGAAAAAGTATATGTAGAGGGCATACCGGTCCATGTGGTGTATCCGATTCAGGAAGAAGGAAAAGCGGTCATCCTCTATCACGGCTGGAGCAGCCAGGCCCAGTTCCAATTGACCAAAGCGGCTATATTGGCTATCCATGGGTATACGGTCTTTATTCCCGATGCCATGCATCATGGAGAACGGGACGCACTGACCGATTATTACCAAGTGGAAGATTACGACATCTTCTGGAAAACCATTTTCCAAAATATAGAGGAATATCCGAAAATTCTGTCTTTTGTAAAAACTAAAGGTTATAAAAAGCCGTATATCATGGGCCATTCCATGGGGGGCATGACCGTACTGGGCATTGGCAGTACCTATCCGACAACCATGAAAGGGATTATTTCCTTCAACGGCAGCGGCGATTGGCTGCTGACCCATTTGTTCATGCAAGCCCGGTTCGGCATCGCTGCCAGTCCGGAGTGGAACCTCTATCCGGTGCTGAAAGAAAAGAATCCGTTGGCCCATGTGGACGAAATGAAAAACATTCCGATTTTCATGACCAATGGGGAAAGTGATATTTCCGTAGATCCCAGAGCACAGGCCCATTTCTATGACGTGCTGAAACAATCCGGCGGACAGGCCACCCGCATCACCTATCCGCTGCTGGGCCATTTCGTTACCACCAATATGATGGATGATGCGATGAGGTGGATGGAATCTGTTAGCAGGGTTAATGCGTAGTGCGTGATGCGTAGTGCGTAGTGGTGGTGGCGGCGCACAAATTATAAAGCGCCGCAGAGTATATATTGGAAAAAGTGGTTTTATAAAAAGAGGGGATTGGGGCGCTATATGAATTGTGCGCCCCTTCCAACATTACGCACTACGCACTTCGCATTACGCATTGATAAAGACAGAGTGAATGTATGGAAGTTAGCTCATATTGATTTCCATGTAGAGGGAGGAACAGTGAATCAAAGAAATATCGTCGTCCTCATAGCCAGTATGTTTCTTGTGGCCATCGGTTATACCATGGTCATTCCTTTTTTGCCGCTATATCTGTTACATCTAGGCGTGCCCGATAGCGAGATTTCCTTGTGGACGGGTATCGTCTTTTCTATTTGCTTCTTGATTGCTGGCGTCATGGGGCCCATTTGGGGGAAGATGGCCGATACGAGCGGAAAAAAGAAAATGGCCATCCGCGCCGCTATTTTGTTGGGATTTTCCTATCTGTTCTGCGGTCTGTCCACCAATGAATACGAACTCATGGGGGCCAGGGCGTTTCAGGGATTTGCCAATGGATTTGTAGCAGCCGCCATGGCGATCATTTCCGATAGTGCCCATCCAGAAAAGATGGGAGCCACTTTGGGTATGGCCCAAACGGCTCTGGTAGTGGGCGGCATTGCGGGGCCTCTAGTGGGCGGTGTACTAGCTCATTTGATTGGTATGGAAAATACCTTTTATATTTCTGCGGTGTTCCTCTGGTTGGTGGCGCTCTTGGTGATTTTCCTGATTCACGATAAAAAGACAACCCAGCCGGAAAAGGAAATACAGAAAACATCCATCCAGGATGACCTGTCCTATGCTTATGGAAATCATCATTTGCGAGAAATTCTGCTAATTATTTTCTTCCTGCAGACCACCATTCTGATGATTCAGCCAGTGACAGCCCTTTACGTGAGCGAATTGCTTCACGGTGAAGGCAATGTGGAACTCATCGCTGGCTTCATCATGAGCAGTGGGGGACTGGCTGGTGCCCTGACCACCACCTTGTGGGGCAAGTTCGGTCAGAAAAAAGGATACTATGTGGCCATTTCCATTACCCTTTTGGCCGCTGGGGTGATTACTATTTCTCAGTCCATTCCAGATTCTATTATCGGCTTTGGGATTTGCCAGTTCTTGGTGGGCTGCTTCGTGATTGGCGTCAATCCCTCTCTCAATGCGGCACTGGTGAAATATACGCCCGAATCTTTCCGAGGTCGCGTCTTCGGCTTGTCCAATACGGCCCAGCAATTTGGAAATATGTGCGGCCCCATGGCATCCGCCGCGATTTCCATGGCAACAGGCTACTGGGAAGTGTACCTGGTGGCCGGTCTAGTGCAGCTGTTTTTAGGGGCGAAAGTGTACTTTGGACGGGTGAGAAAGGGAGAACGATGATTTCTTCTTTTTAACAATGCGGTGATAGGGATATAGAAAGGGGTATGCCTTTCGGGCAGGGTTATATTTCCTTGTTATCTGTATCTAACAAAGAACAATTACAAAATCTAAAAAGGTTATAAAAGGTTATGAAACTTACGGAAGTCTCATAACCTTTTATAACCTTTTTCTATGGTATCTTTTTTATGTTAAGCCATAGGGATCACCAAGCTATAACCCTGCCTGAAGGGCATACCCTTTTCCCTGTTTGTTAGATAAGCGAAATATAATTATTTTACCGTATTCTTCAGTGTCCCAATCGGATCGATAGTAATTTCTACCACATCGCCTTTTTTCAGGAACTTCGGTGGGTTGAATCCCATGCCTACGCCTTGTGGGGTGCCGGTGGCGATCACGTCCCCTGGGAGGAGTGTCATGCCGTCAGACAGGGTGGCAATCAGTTTTGGAATGGAGAAAATCAGATCGGTGGTGGAGCCTTCCTGACGGAGATGGCCGTTGACCTTGGTGTAAATGGTGAATGGCATAGGCCAGTCTCCCACCATGACGGTAGGACCCATAGGGCAGAAGGTGTCCAAACTCTTGCCGCGGAACCACTGCAGATGGGTTTTCTGCAGGTCTCTGGCGGTGACATCATTGATGATGGTATAGCCATATACATATTTCATAGCATCTTCTTCGGCTACATTGCAGCAACGTTTGCCGATGATGACACCCAGTTCGCCTTCATAGTCCACTTCCTTAGTGGTTGCTGGATGGCTGTCGATTTCTTCTTCCGGGCCGATGACAGACGTAGTGGCTTTGGTGAAGAAAATCGGATGGAGCGGATTCTTTGCATTGGCATTCTGATCAAATTCCTTCACATGGGCCTGGTAATTCTTGCCTACGCACAGTACGTTGCGGCGTGGATAGAAGGGAGCTTCCAAGCGGACTTCTTTCAGAGCCACTGGTTCGATGGCTTTGTCTTTTTCGTTCATTTCCAGTGCATGGGCCAAGTTCAAAAGCCCTTCTTCCCCGCTTTCGATGAAGTCTTCCATGGTTTCGCCCAAAGGAATGAAATAGGTTTCTTCCAGGTCCAGGGCCGGATAAATGGAAGTGCCATCGGCGGTGAGGACACCCCACTGGCGCTGGCCCTTATAGTTATAGGATACAAGTCTCTGCATAGTATACCTTCTTTCTTAAAAAATGGGATTAGTAGTATTATAGCATATAGTTTGGGGGAGTTACTATGGAAATTTGGTGACTGGTGACTCGTGACTAGTGACTGGGGATTAGGGATTGGTAGCTAGGCCCTAGGGATTGGGGAATAGGAAATGACGCTACAGATTGTATCGCATTTTTAGCAAATAGCATGATACGGGAAATATGAAATTTTTGGCTATAGCTATTTAGAAATAAAGTCAGTACAATATACAGATAGATTCCTTTAGAAAATCGGATGCCAGGTTTTCATGTTTCCTGAATGCAATAATGATACAACAGTTTATAGGCACATTCGAGTAACCTGAGAATCTTGAGCAACCTGAGAAACTTTTCTTGAGAAGAAATCATCTTATTTATAATGTATGTAATAAAGGAGAACAATTATGATTACAGGAGATATTGCACACTTAGAATCGTACAAGAAACAGCTGCCGGATTTCATTTATCAGTGTTTGAAAGAAGTGAAGGCGTTTGATTTCCAGTCAGTGCCCGATGGAAAATATAAGATTTGTGGCTGCGATATGGGGGTAGAATCTCCGAAGACGGAACCAGCGGCAGACCGGAAGCTGGAAGGCCATAAGAAAATGATCGATATCCAGTTTGAAATTGAAGGAAAAGAAGAATGGCTGGGAGTAGAAACGATTTTTGAAGCCGGGCCGTGTGTGGAAAGCTATCCGGAGCGAGATCTTTATTTCTATGAATCCGGAAAGAATGGGGAATCCAAGGTGTATTTCACTACTGGCCGGTTTGCCATTTTCTTCCCAGAAGATCTCCATCGTCCGCTATGCCAAGGAGAAAGTGGGAGCTTGCAACTAAGAAAAGCAGTGGTGAAGGTACCGGTGGAGAAAGTAGAATAAAGGGTATTATTCTGCTGCATTCTCTCTTTTAACACATTGTATATTCCGCCTGGTAAAAGGGTTATAAAGGTTATGAGACTTTCGATATTTTCATACCCCTCATAACCTTTTGAGGGGTGATTCATTGACATGATTGAAATATGAAATCATTGAGTATAACCTGCCCGAAGGGCTAACCTTTTATACAATAGCGTTTCAAGAAAAGTGAATGGTTACGTATGTATGAGATGACGAGTATCGTTTTATAACAATGTAATAGAAAACTTTCATAATAAAACTTTGACTTACAGTCAATTATTTGTTATTATAGGATAGATTCTGATAATAGCGATTTTTTACAATGCATAAAAAATAATAGCATTGTACAAGGGGGCAGAGTATGAAGTATAAAAAGTTGTTAGTAGCAGCTATGGCGGCAAGCTTTTTGCTTTCTGCTGGTATGCTGACAGGAGGCTGTGGGTCTTCCAAGTCTCAGCAGGCACAGCAGCAACAGGCTGTGAAAGTGACCACATTCAAGCCGTTCACATCGGATACTCCGATTTCTAGAGAGTATACCGGTACGATCATGGCGCTGCAGGAAGTACCAGTTCGTTCCAAAGTCTCTGGTACGGTGACTGAGAAGTTTGTCAAAGGCGGGGAAAAAGTGGTGGAAGGGCAGCCACTATTCCGTCTGGATACTAGAAATTATGAATCCAACCTGGCAGCCGCACAGGCCCAGGTCGCACAGGCTTCTGCCAATTATGAAAATGCCAAGAGAGATTTGGCTCGCTATGAACAGCTGATTTCGACCGGCGCTATTTCTCGTCAGGCCTATGATAGCCAGAAAGCGGCTACCGAAGCATACGGTGCTATTCTTGATGCGGCCCAGTCTCAGGCCAATATTGCTTCCGATAATTTGGGAGATACCATTGTGACCGCACCATTCACAGGGACCCTCTCTATGGATGATGTGAATATCGGTACCTTTGCTACGGCAGGGCAGACTCCATTGGTTACTATTTCTTCTTCCGATCCGCTGTATGTGCAGTTCGATATGTCTGAAAATGAATACTTACAGCTCACCAAGAATAAGGAAGGCACCGATACCCTGGGCAGTGCTTTGAAGCTCCGCCTGTCTGATGGTTCCATTTATGGAGAAACCGGTCAGATTGTACAGATCAACCCAGGCCTCACCGGTGGTCAGCTCACCATGAAGGCCGCTTTTGCTAATCCGGATAACCTTTTGGTACCAGGTATGTATGGCACCATCGTTTCCGATGCAGAAATTGCTAAGGGTTCTATCTTGGTACCAACCAAAGCACTGGTTCAGCTTTTGAATAAAGATATGCTGGACGTAGTGGTGGACGGCAAGGTACAGCAGAAGGCTGTCAAAGTCGGCGCTACCTATGGGATTTACAGCATCATCGAAAGTGGTATCGATGTGAATGATGTGATCATCGTTGAAGGCCAGAATAAAGTTCAGGTCGGACAGGCAGTAGATCCTTCCGAAACCAATCGCGAGAGCCTGGAACAGGAAGCTGTCAAAGCCGCTTCCGTACAGCATGGCACTGGTGATTCCAAGAAATAATAGGAGGGGCTATGGCAAAATTCTTTATTAACCGTCCTATTTTCGCAATCGTTGTGGCATTGGTCATTTCGATTGCCGGGGCGCTTTGTATTTTCACATTGCCAATCGACCGGTATCCGAAAATCACACCGCCACAGGTATCTGTCCATGCGACATACCCAGGTGCTGATTCGGAAGTCGTGGCACAAACCGTGGCGGAAGTCATAGAAAAGAACGTCGTCGGGGTAGAAGGCTTCGACAATATGTCTTCTACCAGTAACTCCAATGGTACCTACTCTTTGAGCGTACAGTTCCTGACCGGGACCGATTCCGATATGGCAGCCATCCGTGTACAGAACGGTGTTACTGCTTCTGATGCGGCTTTGCCAGATACGGTTCGTTCCATCGGTGTCACCACCAAGAAATCTTCTGGCGATATGGCACTGGTTATTGGTCTGGTTTCTCCAAACGGTACCTATGATGATGTATTCCTGAAAAACTATTTCAGCATGAACTACCTGGACGAACTGAAATCCATTAAGGGTGTCGGTAACGTACAGGAATTCGGTTCCGACTTTGCTATGCGTATCTGGATGGACCCAACCAAGATGTCCCAAAACCAGATCACCGCATCTGAAGTCATTGCCGCTGTTTCTTCTCAGAACCAGCAGGTAGCCGCTGGTAATATTTCCAGTGCGCCAGTAGATAAAAATGCATCCTTCCAGTACGTTGTCACTGCCAAGGGCCGTCTCGTGACGGAACAGGAATTTGGCGATATCGTACTTCGCACCAATGCAGATGGTTCTCTCCTTCGTCTGAAGGATGTGGCTCGTATCGAACTGGGCGCTAAGAGCTATGACTTCTTGTCCCGCTCCGCTGGTCATGAATCGGCTGTACTGGCGTTCTCTCTGACCGACGATGCGAACGCCGTAGAAACCATCGGCGCTATCAAGCAGAAACTGGAAGAGGATAAGAAATCCTTCCCCGATGATATGACCTATGTCATCTGCGCCGATAACACCGATTTCATTTATGCATCTATCAAAGAAGTACTTCATACCTTCGTAGAAGCCCTTCTGATTGTCGCTATCATTGTGTACATCTTCCTGCAGAACTGGAGATCCACCGTCATCCCAATGATTGCGGTGCCAGTTTCGTTGTTTGGTACCTTCGCATCCTTTGCGATTCTTGGGTTTACTATCAATACATTGACCTTGTTCGCCATGGTCTTGGCCATCGGGCTGGTTGTCGATGATGCTATCGTCGTGATCGAAGCCGTGGAATATGAAATGCGGTACAATAACCTGCATCCGAAGGAAGCTACTGTGGCTGCTATGGAAAAAGTACAGAGCCCGGTTATCGGTGTCGCTGTGGTCCTGGCTGCCGTATTCGTACCGGTCGCTTTCTTGGGCGGTATCATGGGTATCCTGTATAAACAGTTCGCTCTGACCATCGCCGTATCCGTTTTGATTTCTGCGTTTGTCGCTTTGTCTTTGACACCAGCTCTTTGCGCTGGCATGCTCAAGGAACCAAAGAAAGATGTGAAGAAAGGGGCTCTGGACCGGTTCTGGGATAAGTTCAACGATGGCTTTGACCATATGGTCGAAGTGTATGGGGCCATCCTGAGAAAACTGGGTAAAGCCCTGTGGTTACCAATTGGTACTTTGATTGTGCTTTCTATTGCTGCCTTTTTCATGTTCTTCCGCTTGCCGACAGCGTTCCTGCCGCAGGAAGATAATGGCTATTTCATCAATGCATTCTCTCTGCCAGAAGGTTCTGTCAATGTCCGCACCAATGCGGTCATCAGTGACTTCCTGGAAATGATGGATGCCGACCCGGCTGTCGAACAGTCTCAGGGCGTTACTGGTTTCGATATCCTTTCTGAAGGGCAGAAACCAAATGCGGGCCTTTCCTTTATCAAACTGAAACCATGGGATGACCGTACGACTCCATCGGAACAGCTCGATGCGGTTATGGCAAAAGCCTTTGCTTATAATGCCACCCATCCAAATGTTTCTCTAATGGCTCTGAACCCGCCGCCAATTCCAGGCTTGGGTGCTGCTGGTGGTTTCACTCTGTACATCCAGAACAAGAATGGTTCTTCCAATGAAGAATTCCAGCGTGTCATTGGCGAATTCCTGGGAGCGGCTAACCAGCGTCCGGAAATCCAGATGGCATACACCACTTTCCGTATGGATACTCCTTCTTATAATTTCGACATCGATCGTGAAAAAGCTCAGAAGAATGGGGTCCAGGTAGGGGATATCTTTACCGCTCTCCAGGCTTACTATGGTTCTGTTCAGATCAATGACTTCACCATTTATGGACGTAACTTCAAGGTAGTCGCTCAGGCAGATACCCAGTATCGTACGAGCCCGATGGACAATAAATTCCTGGCTGTCAAAGACAACAAAGGAAATATGGTCCCGATTTCTACCTTCATTACGCCAAGCAAATCTAACTCTATTTCCGTTATTACCCGTTACAACAACTTCCCGGCTGTCAAGATCGGTGGTCAGCAGGCTGCTGGTTACTCCTCCGGTCAGGCACTGGATGCGTTGGAAGAAGTGGCAAAACAGGTCCTGCCAAATGGGTATGGCTATGCCTTTGCTGAATCTTCCGCACAGGAACGTGAAGCCAGTGGTAAGACGGTTTATGCATTGGCTTTGGGCATGCTCTTCGTATTCCTGTCTCTGGCAGCACTGTACGAAAGCTGGAAGATTCCATTCACAGTTATCTTCGGTATCCCGACCGGCTTCTTCGGAGCCTGCTTGGGTGCTATGCTCTTCAACGTATACAACGATATTTACTTCCAGATCGGTCTCTTGACCATCATCGGTTTGGCCGCAAAGAACGCCATCCTGATTGTAGAATATGCGAAGGTCCGTGTGGATAGCGGCATGGAAGTCTTGAAAGCCGCTGTAGAAGCATCGGAAATTCGACTTCGTCCTATTCTGATGACCTCCCTGGCCTTCATTGTAGGTAACATTCCACTGGCACTGTCCACCGGTGCAGGCTCCAATTCCCGTTCTGAAATGGGTATTGCCGTCGTATTCGGTGTGCTCTCTGCTACACTGTTCCAGATTTTCATCGTACCAATGCTCTTCGTGGTGATTGAACGCATTCATGGGTTCAAGAAATCGAAGAAAGTGGTAACAGTGGATAAGTAGTTACAACGCTAGAGGTTTTGAATGCGTAGTGCGTAGTGGTGGTGGCGGCGCACAACTTATAAAGCGCCGCAACTATAAATAAAAAACGGTATGTATGCTAAGTGAAATAAACACTTAGCATACATACCGCTTTTTATTTACAAGGGGTATTGGGGCGCTATATAATTTGATGCGCCCCTTCCTCCATTACGCACTA
>ERZ808242.1039-NODE-1039-length-17283-cov-3.734212_pt1 | contig 17283 bp, 15 predicted proteins | sample MGYA00521244_ERZ808242 | MGnify/ENA primary metagenome ERZ808242 (study PRJEB31516, sample SAMN03275573) | gut metagenome | biome: mammalia-associated habitat; material: feces | host: Papio cynocephalus | place: Kenya | collected 2012-07-27 ... | reverse complement strand
AAATAAAGGTTTAGAAAGAAAAATAGGGTAGTAAATTTGACACTACCTAATTATGAAAGGAGGAAGAAATATGAAAAGAATTGATCCTGTAGGAAGAGAGTGGCAGAAAGGAAAAAGTGCGGATTATTCAACTTTAAGTACTGGTTGTAAGTGCTCAACCGGAACACTTTATGCTGTTTCAAAGAACAGTGGAGTATCATGCCTTTGTGCTGATGGATATGGTACTGTTGGTACGAGAGTAAATGCGAGTTAAGAATAAGGATATGTATCAGAAGGCTAAGGAAGTATTAATCTTCCTTAGCTGTACAGTGAAATTGTGAGGTAATAATACATGAATGGTATATTTCAAATATTAAAAAAATTATATTTAAAAAAAAATATTAGCTATGTATGTGTTTTAATTTTATTATCGGTAATTCTGATTGGATGTAATAGTAAGGCAACAGATGATAACATCAAAACATTGAATTTTAAATTATATGAGTTAAGTACATTTGATTCACTTAGTAATGTATTAGGTATTTCGCAATATGGACATACAATGTATATATTTAGCGAGACTGATGATAATAAAATTTGTCAGTTTTCATCAATTGACGGTCGAACATGGAGCAAACAGAATATATTAGAGGAATTTTTGGCTGACAATAAAAATATCAGTATATGTTGTATGGATTTGGATGAGAATGGTAATGTTACAGTTGCGTATGAAGTTATTGACACCGACGGGACTGTAAAATCAAGTAATATCTGGTGCTGTGCAGATAGTCAGAGTATAGAATTAGAGTCTTTAGAAATAAAAAGATTAATTTGTAATAAAGAAAAAAGGTATGTTTATGATGGAAATAAAATAATTGTATATGATAAAGACTTTGCTAATAAGAGTTTGAGCGTTGACGTTACTAATATGGTGGATTTTTGTGTGAATGAGAGTAATTTAGCCGTATTAGATGATAATGGAATTATTATATACGATGTAGACAATGGAGAAAAAAAGGTAGTAGATACAGTATTTGTTGATAAATATAAAAAGGATATCGAAAAAACCAAAGAGAGTTTTGGATATGATGCTTTAAGCTGCCGACTGGTTATGCAATATGTAGATGCTGATAAATTGTGCTTTGCATTAGAAGATGGAATATATATATATGAGATATCAGATAAACAAATTAAAAGTTTATTCAATAAGGATGATAATGAATATAAATCAACGATAGATGTTTTGTATGGGTATATTATTGTAAAGGATGAAGAAGACATTCAAGAAATAATTGCAGTGTGTTCAGAAGAAAATGAAAAAAAATCTATTATGTTTTCTGCAAGAGAAGATGATATGAAAGATGCAGAAGATATTCAAAAAAAGAAAAGCGAAATAACAGTATATTCGTTATATTATGCGGAATGTATTGAAATGATGATTAATACATTTCAAAATAATAATAAGGATGTAACAGTAAAATATGCATGGGGAATAGACGATAATAGTGGAGTAGCTGTATCTGATGCTGTAAGTGCATTAAATACAGAACTGCTTGCTGGAAAAGGGCCTGATGTTATAGTGATGGATGGTTTGAACATACGGAATTATGAAAAAGCTGGAACATTATTAGAGTTATCTGATGTTGAAACAGAAATAGTAAAAAATGAACCAGAATGTTTAATGGGGATTATAAATACATATAAAACAGATAGTGGGGTATATGCAATTCCATCAAAAATACAGTTTACTGCAGTAGTTGGTAATGAAAATGATGTGAGTGCAATAAATGATATAGATGCGTTGATTGCATATATAAATAATAATAGTAAACCTAACTATGGAAATGATTTAAATTTATATGAATGGGAAGCATTCTTTGATATTGTTTATCCGTTATATGCATCAGAGATTATAAATATTGATGGAGATTATAGCAACGATGCATTAAAAGAGTTTATTGATAAATTTAAAGAATTGTATGATTTGGAGATGAGTAGAACAACACAAGAAGAAATAACAAATTGGATAAATGAGAATGGGCAATATGAACAGGGAAAAAACATAAATGATTTATGTATGACACCTCTTTATAATAGAAATTATTCTGGTCAAAATATTGCATTTACAGTGATGAATGATGTATCCCAAGCATGGAGATTTTATAGTATAAAACATGATACATTAATCGGAAGTGATAAAGAAAATACTGCAAATAAAGAATATGTATATCATATATGGGAAAATAACGATGGGGTGACATATATTCCTACTCTTATTTTTTCCATAAATGCAAATTGTAATGATATAGAAGCGTCAAAAAAGTTTGTAAGTTATATGTTTAGTACTGATATACAGAAACAGTATTATAGTGATAGCGTTCATTTAAGACAAGGAAATCCTGTTAATATTAATGCCATAAAAAGCCTAAATGAGGATATGCTTCAACTTGGGACTCCAGGAGGTATAGAAAAAGTAGGTGATGAGTCATATCTTTTTTCTTCTTATTTTACATGTAATGAAGATATGGATGAGTATATTGAAGCATTAAAGACTTTGAAAACACCAATATCCATAGATGCTGAAGTTGAGGAGATCATTAAGGAACAGATGTCAGAATACATAAATGGTGAACGGGGAGCTGATGAGACTTATGATGCAATAAATAATCTGCTGGGTATCTATTTAAGTGAATGATGGTTTGAGCTACTTATGGTGAGAGGTCATAGATGAAAAAAATTGCATTTATTTTAAAAATGACAAGATGCTCAGGCAAATTACAAATTATATTAATATTGGGAATAAGTTTGCTTCAAGGTATTATATTATCGCTAGAATTAACTGTGTGGCAACAGTTGATTGATGGAATAATATTTTGTTTAAAGAATAATTCTTTTAACAGAATTTTTATTCCTATAGGTTGTTATATGATTTTGGCATTTACAAATCTGTTGCTTAATAAAATTTCTGCATATATTAATTGGAAATACTCAATGCAACTTATAAATTATATTAATAATGAATTGTTGTATAAGTGTTCTCGCATTAAATATGACATATATCATGAAGCTAAGTTTTATGATGAACTTATACGAATAAATGATGTAAGTGCAGTAAGTATAGTTGGGATTGTAAATGGATTAGCGACCCTTGCACAATATGTAATGGCGTATGTTAGCGTATTTGTAATTTTAGCACGATATAATATCTTGATTCCAATAGTCATAAGTGTATTAATACTACCGTTATTGCTATATGAATTATCATATTCAAGAAAAATATACGATACTAAATGCGAGTACACAGAAGCGGAACGAATGATAGGAAAACTAAGTGGACTATTTTTTTCTTACAGGCATATTATGGAGATCCGAACATATAAAGCTGTTAATACTTTGATAAAAAAAGTGAAGGAATTTCAGAATGAGAGGTACAATGCCGAAAATATAATACGGAAACAGCAAGTAAAAGGTGAAGTATACATTAATTTTATATATATTGTTTCGATATATACTTTAAAGCTGTTAGCTGTTGTTTTGTCTGTTCGACAGGGCTTCACAGTAGGCGTTATTACAATGTATATGACATCTATTGATCAGATAGCAACGGATTTACAAAGTGTAGTTTCTTCATTAACAGAATTAAAGGTTAATAGATTGTATATAGAGTCATTGCGAAGTTTTTTAGAGCATGAGGAAGAGATACCAGGTGGGAAGAAGGCTGGAAAAATACAAGAGATTCGGTTTGAAAATGTTAGTTATAAGTATCCTGGAACGGATAAATATATTTTTGAAAATGTATCATTTTGTTTAAGATCTCCTGGAAAATATTTATTACAAGGACCTAATGGAAGTGGTAAATCTACTTTAATTAAATTATTAGCAGGTTTTTATAAGCCTGATGAAGGAGAAATTTATATTAATGGCATAAAAATACAGGAATTGGATAGAGACGATTATTATAAACATTTATGTATCATGTATCAGGAATATAACAGATATCCATTATCAGTTCGGGATAATATAACATTTCAAAATGATAAGTCGGAAGCTGGTATAAACCAAATGTTAAAAGAGATAAATATTTATTCTGATATTATTAATATGAAAAATGGAATGGAAACAGTAATAGATAATGAACAAAATAATGGTACAGAATTATCATTAGGGCAATGGCAGAAAATAGCTTTTAGTCGAGCATTTTTTCATGGTGGTGATTTCTTTATTTATGATGAACCTGCCGCATCCTTAGATTATGAAACTACTGAGATTATACAGGATATTTTATTGAGGGAGAGTCAAGGCAAGCTTTTGGTTTATATTTCTCATGATAAGATTTCTGACTGTAGAATCACTCATGATATATCGATTCAAAATAGTAATATAAGGGTAGAGGCGAGATAAATATAGTTATGAAAAAATATACATTAGAGCATTATATTCCCGAAAAAAAACTTAGGTGTCAATGCTTATATATTAAGCTTGGATCTATGGACGGCGATACAGAATATTCGGGGATGACACATTTCCTTGAACATTTATTAGTTTCATTTGATAAAAAAAGGACGGAAGAGGAAAAAAACAATTATATCATACAAGCATATACAACATTTAGCTATATGTGTTTTATTATTTATTATAATTTCTGTATGGTATCAGATGATATGGCAAGTAATATTTTACAAAAAATTAGAAGAGCACATACCATAGAAAAAAATTTATTTAATGAATGTAAGGATGACGTTATACAGGAAATAAAGCAATATAGGCAAAGTAAAGAGAGGATATTTGTACATATAGGAGAAAAAGAATATATAGATAAATTACCGATCGGCAATAGTGAGCGAGTGGCAAATATTACACCGGTTATTATGACTGACTTTATTAAGAATAAATATATAAAGGCAAAATCAATCTTGTTAAATATCAAGGTGAAAAATAATCGATACGAATTAAGAACGATTCCTCCAATAAACACATATTCAGATAACACTTACAAAATTTTAAATATGTTATTTTATGAGCTTGTATTTTGGTTTTGTATAAATTGTATAAATATTTCTATGGAAGAATTTCATATATTGATGCTTGAGGAGAAAGTATATCTTTTTATTTCAAAGCAACACATGGCTAATTTGAAAATAGATTTACAAAATAAAAAATATTTTGAGATTTGTTTAGATAACATTGCTAAAAGATATTCAAAGGCATGTGAATATAGTTTGGAATATCAAATACAAATTGCTGGAGATTGTATACTGAAGAATGAAAAAATTCTTGAATTATGTGATGTAAAAAATATATTACGGACAAGGAGCAGATATTGGTTATATACAAGATATAGGAAATTTATATATGATTTGATTATTTTAGAGCATAATGGAGAGGAGACGTTTGGGTGAAAAAGACAAAAAATAATACAGAATCATTTGTTATACCAGGACTAATTGGAATAATATTTTTTATAATATTTCCATTGCTTGATGTACTGGTGCGATCATTCAAAATGGGTGGTTCTGGAAAATTTGTAGGACTTGATAATTATAAAATAGTCCTTTCCAATAATGCCTTTAAATTAGCTGCTAAGAATAATTTTTGGTTTGTCATAATAAGTGTCTTTTTGTTAATGATATTTTCATTATTTATTTCAATTGAAGTATACAATATAAAAAGTAATCTAATAAAGTTTGCTTTTCTTATACCTCTTGTGATCCCTTCTAATGCAATGGCAGTTATTTGGAAAATTCTGTTTTCAGATGCAGGAATAATTAATAATATATTGGTACAAAAATTATGTTGGAAACCAATTTCTTTTTTTGAAGGAAAAATGGTTTTTATGTTATTTGTTGGTACATTTATATTTAGGAATGTAGGATATAATATGCTTATTTGGATCTCGGGCTTATCGGCTATTCCGAAAGAGATATATGATGCTGCCAAAGTTGATGGAGCAGGGGCTTTTCGATTGGTATGGCATATTACATTACCTAATTTAAAAAAATACGAATTTATAGCAGCAATCTTGTCTATGGTTAATTCGTTTAAAATTTTCAGAGAATTATATTTAATTGCTGGAAGTTATCCGGATACACATATTTATCAGCTTCAGCATGTATTTAATAACTGGTTTTTGAAACTGGATATTGGGAAATTGACAGCCGGAGCTATTTTGACAGCGGTAGTTTTTTTTACTGGAATATTATTTTTACATGAAATAATATTGGGTGACTGGATTGAGAAATTGAAAAAAATTATTTATAAGAAAAAAGTTAAAGTAACGTGTAAAACTAAAATTTTAAAAAAACAGAAAGGTGTGCAAAAAGAGAAAGTATGCTTACTAAAAAAAGAGATTAATAATGTTTTGGGGCTGTTATTTGGATTGGTTTTAAAAATAGTCGTTATAATTAGTGCAATTATTTCCGTATTACCATTAGTATTTTTGGTTTGTGGTACTTTTATGGGAGAAAATGAGTTGTATCAAATGTTAAATCCAGTAATAGAAAAGGGAACTGTATATGCAAGATGGCATTTTATTCCACTGTATCCAACTTTAAAGAATGTAATTGAGTTATTATTTGATACACCGGAGTATTATGTATTATTCTGGAATTCAATAAAGATTGTATTAGTTATTTTAGCAGGACAACTCGTATTAGCAGTTCCAGCAGCTTGGGGATTAGCAAAGTGTAAATGGATATTTGGTTTGTATATGTTTTGTATGATATTACCGTTTCAAGTAACAATGTTGTCACAGTATATTGTATTAAATAATATGAATCTTATAAATACCCATTGGGCAATTATATTGCCTTTAGTATTTTCCACTTTTCCTATATTTATTATGTATAGTTCTTTTGAACAGATCCCATTATCTGTGGTAGAGGCTGCAGAGATTGATGGAGCAGGTAAAATTCGTATATTTTTAAATATGGCAATTCCTATAGCAAAGAAAGGTATTATATCTGCGATTATTTTGGGATTTTTAGAATATTGGAATATTGTAGAACAACCAGTTGTGTTTATAAAGGATAAGTATCTATGGCCATTATCGGTTTTTTTGCCAGATATAGCAGAAGGAAGAATTGGACGGGCTTTTACATTTGCATTATTTAGTTGTATTCCATCAATTATAATATTTTATATGGGAAAAAATATATTGGCAGATGGTATATCTATTGGATCGGTGGATGATTAGGAGGAAAAATATATGAAAGAGAAAAAGAAAATATCGTTTGTACGAGTTGCAATATGGTTCTTTGGATTGGTTATTTTGGGAACAATTTTATCGCGTGTTACTAGTAGTGTATTAACGCCAGTAGTTGAGACAAAATATGTATCACCAGGAGAGATAGAATACAGTATTATTTCAGATGCAACAGTAGTAGGAGATAAAAATATACCGATTTATGTATGTGCGGATGTTATGGTAGAAGAGATTTATGTTACGGAAGGAGAAAATATTTGTATTGGTGATAAGCTTTTAAGGGTAAATACTGATGAACTTAAGGCGCTGTATTTAAATAAGAAAATTGAACGAAAAGATATGAAGATGCTTTACTGGTATGCGTCTGAAGATGAACGAATAGCAGATGAGTTAAAAATATCGATGGCAGATAATGCTCTGGCTAAGATGAAAATATTAATTGACCAAGAAGGGATTGTGTATGCTACATCTGGAGGAGTAATAGCGGAAGTCCGGCAAAGTATAGGAAATAAAACATCTAATGATGCTGCTTTTATTATAACAGAAGAAGCACAGGATTATACATTAAAAATTAATATTACAGAGGAACAAAAGGAAAATGTTCAGATAGGAGATAAAGCAGTTGTACAATGTGGAAAGATTTCAACAAAATCAGAGGTAAAAACAGTTTATGCTGATAATTCAAATTCCCAAAATTATATTGTTGAAATAAAAGTGTCAGGAGAAACATTTCATATGGGTGATTCAGTATTAGTAAATATTACACATACCTCTGAAAAGTATGATTTCGTTGTTCCAATTTCGGCGGTGTATTCAGATGTATCTAGTTCATATGTATTAGTTTTGAAAGAGAAAGAAACAATGTTAGGAACAGAGATGGTGGCATCGAAAGTTTTGATAAAGGTAGGGGCATCAAATACGGAATATGTTGGCATTAAGAGTGATGGGCTTTCTGACAAAGATAAGGTAATAATTAATTCAAACAAACATATTGATGCAGGTGATGTTGTTCGTGAAAAGTAGGTGGAAATATGAAAAAAATTGTAATAACTTTTTTTATTTGTATTTTATCATTTTCATGTGCAGTGATGATGGTTGTTTATTGTATGAATTTATCTGATCAATATATGGATGATAAAAAGTATATGTATATTTGTACTGGACATAGTATGTATAATAAATTGCAAGATGAAGACTATGTTATAGGTACATATATAATAGAACAAGATCAGGTAGTGAAATTAAGAAATATAAATAAACAAGTTAGAGCATCTGTAATAACTGTTGATTTCACATTAAATAATATGTTCGGAGTAACTGGAAATCTTTTGGAATATGATTCGGTAGGGTGTATTATTAGTGATGTACTTGCAGAAAATTTATTTGGCAGCTATGATGTTATTGGATGCATTATTAAAGTTGGAGATAAGGAATATGTAATACGTTCATTAATTGATTCAGATGAAATGTTTATAATAACAGAGGAAGAGAAAAATGCAAATACTAATTTGTATGTAGAAAGCAAGAAGATAAACGGTGCAATTATAGATATTTCAGAAGAAGCATATAGAGGACAGTATTTACAGGAATTTTGTACACGACATAATGTGGATGGTAATGATAATTATTATGTTTCTGACTATTTAAATATTTTTCCAACAATAGAGTTTCCGACAAAATGGTCAGATTTAACTAGATGGTCAACGATAATTAAGCAATGGAATAAAATAGCAGAAGAACGTTTGTACAAGAATAAAGATTTTATTGAAATATATTATTATAATTTGTGGATGAAAATGAATAAATATAGGAAGTGCATTTTTATTGTTTCTATTTTGTTTATTGCATCATTTATACAATATATTTCATTGGTTAGGAAACGGAAACGTTGAAAAAGGGGATAGAAGCAATGTATCATATTGGAATTTGTGATGATAGTTCATTAATCTGTTCTTTCATTGAACAGTGTATAACGCGACAGGCAAAGAAGGAAAGAATAAGCATTGAAACAGAGGTATGGGAAAGTGGAGAGAAACTATTATATGCACTAAAAAATAATTACGATATTGATATATTGTTTTTGGATATAGAACTTATAACAATGACAGGTATAGAGATTGCCCAATACATTCGGAAACAAATGGACAATTATGATATGCAGATCATATATATATCAGGAAAGGAAATTTATGCATTTGATTTAATTGACACGCAACCTTTGAATTTTTTAATAAAGCCTCTTAATGAAAAAAAAGTACAAGAAGTATTTATGCTTGCATGTAAATTATTAGGAAGAAAAGAAGATAAATTCGAATATAGTGTTGGAAGAAGTATAATTAGAATTTCTTTTGATGATATATATTATTTTTACAGCATGGGAAGGATAATACACATTAAGATGAAAACTGATATAAGAGAATTCTATGGACAGTTAAAGGAAATTTATAACAGATTACCGGATTCTTTTTATATGATTCATCAGTCATACATAGTTAATAGCAAATATATAATTAGATATTCATATGATTCAATTGAACTAAAAAATGGAGAATTATTAACAATAAGTAAATCTTATAGAAAGTCTATAAGACAGCGTTTATTAAAGGATGGAGATCTATGATGGATACAAGTATTTGCATAATTGCAAATTTATTTCGCATATACATTGTTTTTAGGTTTATTAGTGCATTTTTTAATGAAAAAAAGTCAGTAAGAAATTTGTTGCCGATATATGGTATATATTATTTAATTAATACGGCGCTTTATTTGAGTTTTCATCTTGCTTGGGTAAATATAATTAATACATTAGCAGGTGTAGTAATTATTGTGTCCTTTTACACAAAATCAATAAAGAAAATTATAGGAGTATCATCTATTATATATATTCTTAATATGATATGCGATATTGTTGCCACAGTTCCATTTAGTAATTATGTAGATGCTGCCACTACGAGTAATCAGATTTTATTTGTATTTTGTGATTTCTTATATTTAGCATGTGAATTAATTGCAGAAAGAATATTAAAAGCCCAAGATGAAGGACAAAAAATTCCATTAGTACTAGTTCCATTGGTAAGTGTAATGATATTGATGTATATGTTATATAGTGGACAAGTAATAGGAATTCCTATCGTTGTTGTAAGTCTTGGTCTGCTTTTGATAAATTTTCTGGTTATATATTTATATAATGAGTTATTAGATTCATTAAAAAAGGTACATGAAAATGAAATTTTGAATGAAAAAATAAATATGTATAACAATCAAATTAACATTGTTTCAAAAAATGAAGAAAAAGTAGCAGCTATAAGGCATGATTTGAAGAATCATTTAAGTGAGCTTAAGATAATGGCAATGAATGGAAAGTGTGATGAAATACAGACATATATTGATAGTATGGCATTGTACATAAGTAATCCTGAGGAAATAGTAAAAACCGGAAATTTGGATATGGATAGCCTTTTAAATTATTTAATAAAAAGGGCAAATGAGAGATTAAATGAAGTGGATATAAAGATAAATATATCTGATGTAATGTTAGATACATTTGATATAAATGTTATAGTAGGTAATTTGTTGGATAATGCAATCGAAGCTTCTGGCAGAACAGAAGAAAAAATTCTTAAAGGATTTATTATAGCGGAACAGGGTCTTTTAAAGATGGAATTTATAAATAGTTATAATAGATTAGGGGCTGAAAAAAATAATGCTTTAGTTAACGAAAAAAAGGAAAAACATGCAGGAATTGGATTGAAAAATGTACAAAAAATTGTTGATAAATATAATGGAGCAATGCAAGTTAGTAGAGGAGAATATTTTGATGTGAAAGTTCTTATGTATATATGAAAAACGAGTATTTAGATATTTACTATTGAATAAAAATAAAATTCTAAGAGGGAACATATGAATAATTATAAATTTTATACACCTCCGGTAATAGCATCTCATTTGATTAAATTACTACCAAAACGAAACTATAAAAATATCATAGATATATGTTGTGGATCATGGAATTTATTGGAGGCAGCAAAAAATGAATTTGGAACTGCGGAGTATGTGGGAGTAGATATTGACGAAAAGGCAAAAGTCAATTGTTTTAATGATGCAGTTTTTATATGTGAAGATGGGCGCAAGTTCGCATTGAAAGAAGAGAAAAAATATGATTTGATTTTATCGAATCCGCCATTTGGATATTTAAAAGATGATCAGAGAATATTTAACCGACTACATATCGGAAATATTGAGGTATTAAATAATAAAAGATATGAAAATGAAATGATACAGGCAAATTTACTGTTAGCGAAAGAAGGTGGAGTATTGCTATTTATATTGCCAGCCACTTTTTTTGAGGGAGATTCATATTTAACAATTAGAAAGGAGTTATGTAAGAAATACACAGTACACTCGATAATAAAATTGCCAATTGAGACTTTTGGTAGTAAAAAAATAAATACTTTAGCATTAATATTGATTAATTCCGGTAAACAGAGAAAAGAAACACAATTAAAAAAAATTATATGCAATAATGGTGTATGGAAAATCATACATTTAAAAAATATTTCATTACAATGCATGATACAAGGAAACTGGATGTCGTCACCTAGAAAGACAAGCTATTTAAATAATGTAAAAATATTTAGGGGAAATATTTCATCTGAGCAAATGAGTATGACTGGAGTGAAAGTATTTCATAGCTCAAGTGTTTTTATAGATAATAAATGGCAACCCTCAATACGATTTTGTGACGATGAGAAAGTAATTAAAAACGCAAAGAAGGTGGAAATAGGAGATATAATAATAAATAGGATCGGTCGTTATGCAGGATATTGGTGTATAAGTCAAGACGAAGCTTTTGTGTCTGACAATTTAATAGTAATAAAAGCATTAAATAGGCAGGAAATTTATAATGCATTATTAAAAAAAACAACTGATGGAATGTTAAATGTAGAAACAAGAGGTGTGGCGACCAAATATATTACATTAAGAGATATTTTAGAATTATTGTGAGGAGTACAATGGATAGATTTAAGCAATATATTGAAAATCAATGGTGGAATGGTATTGAAAAACGAGACTTGGAAAACTGGGTTAGAAATTTTGGCACTAGTGAGGAAATTGCCAAATTAATATTAGATAATGTTATATTTTATAATGAGCAACAATTAAAAGCATATACTAAATTTTTAGTCGGAAAGCTAAAGAATGAAGTTTATATGAATACTATCAAGAATAATGGTTTCAAAAATGTAAATGATGATATAATATTCAATAACTGGGAAAACTATTTGAAAGGAACAAAAATCGTTCCAGCGGCAAATAGAAATGATCCAACATCAAGTGCATATAAAATAGTGAGATATTGGAGAAGTGTATTGGGGCAGGAAAAAATTGGAGCTATTACAGATGGCATTGAAAACAACTACAAATTGGGGATAAAGAGGTTTATATTTGTAGATGATTTTTCGGGATCTGGAACTCAAATGAGTAAATTTTTAGAGGAGGAAATTATATTTAATAATGAGAAAATAAAATTAGGAGATTTGCCGTGCGTTTGTAATGATATAGATATTATTGTTGCTGTTTATGTAATACATGAAAAAGCAATAGAATTTCTTCAGAAACAATTTCCCAATATTAAATTTCTTTATGTAGACTTAATAAATGAGAATTTTAATTATATGAATAATAGTTCATTTATGTATGAAAAAATGAATTTAAACGAAAAAAATGATATAATAGATCAAATAAAAAAACTAACAGAAAACATAAAGCATAATAATGCAGAATTGTTAGAACTATCAGCATATTTATTAAATATTCCAATCGTTTTTGAGCATGGATGTCCTAATAATACGTTACTGTTGTTGTTTGCACATACTGCTGATTGGCAACAATTATTTAAAAGAGGTATAGAAATATGAATACGCCATTTATTGATTTTAAAGCAACTGAAATTTCACCAGAAAAACAAAAATGTTTCTTTGTTGAGCCTAAGTATATTAATAAATTAATTTCCACAAAGGCCTCAATAATTACAGGAGAAAGGGGATCGGGTAAGACTACAATTTTACGGCATTTAGAAAAAATGTTTAATCAATCTGATGAATTAGATTACATTGGAATATATTATCGTTTTGAGACAGCATATGTAAAGGCATTATTTAGTTCGGAATTGACTGCTGAACAAAATATTGCAGGATTTGCGCAGTCTATTGCAGCAACAGTGGGAAGACAATTATGTAGAACACTAGAAGAAATAAAAAATAATAAGAATATTGAATATGAAAGCGAACAGTATATATGTAATAGATTATTATCGGATATAGAGATAAATGAAGAAATAAATATTAAATCATTTGGGGAATTAGCAGATGTTTATGAGAAGTTAAGAAAAAAAATACTAATTAATATTCAAAATGGTAAAAATGTTTGTTTTTTTGATTACACATCATTTTTGTCCGATTTTTGTGAAATGTTACGACAAAAAGAAACTATGTTTTCTAATTCGTGTTTTTGTATATTATTTGATGAATATGAAAATCTTACGATGACACAACAAAGAGTTATTAATTCATTTATAAAAAATTCATCGTATTACCTTACTTTTAAAGTTTGTATGAGACCAGATGGATTTTGGACTAAAAATACTGTTGCAGAAAAAGAGCAATTGATTCCGGGACATGACTATGAGGATATATCATATGTTAAAGATATAATCGGAAATGACAGTGATGTAAAAATTCATATAAGAAAAATATGTGCAAATAGACTTGAATATTTTTACAGATATAATCATATTCCTTTTAAAGAAGAAAATCTGGATATAGATCAATATTTAGAAGTTGTAAAAGATGATGCTTCGATAGAATCATGGAGTAGAATTGAAGAATATAAAGAGAATCTTAGAAATGAATTGAAAAAAAGGTATCCTAAAAAAAGAAATATTATTGATCAGTGTAATGCAATAGATTTAAAATTAATTTTTATATTAGGGGAAAAAAGGAAAAATGAAGATGAAATATTTTCCAGCATGAGTAATAAAACTGAACAATACAAAAATTGGATTCATAATTATAAAAAGAATATTATTGCACAAATTGCTTCTGAATGTGAGCAAGATAAAATTTATTGCGGGTTAAATGTTTTTATAAAACTTTCTAATTCCAATACTAGATTTATACTGGAAATATTGTATTATGCTTTTGGAGAATTAGATACTACAGATAATGTATATCCTAAAATAAGTGTGGTTCGTCAAACAGAGGCGGTAAAAAGAATCGCAAAGTATTCGATAGATGAAATTAATTATATTCCTTTTAATGGTTATAAGGTTCGCAATTTGGTTAATTCATTAGGTAATTTATTTAATATGTTTTTAAATGATAAAAGGGCAAAAAAATTTGAGGTAAATAATTTCTCTATCAGGTCAACAACAATGTTAGAGGAAGAAACGCAAGAATTACGGGCCGTTTTGAAAGATGCTGTTGTATGGGGGATTTTGATTCCAACAACCGTAACGAAAAAGAAGCAGTCTAGTAATATGGTTTTCGATGATAGAGATTATATATTACACCCTATATTTGCACCATATTTTCAAATATCTTATAGTAAGAGACAAAAATGTGAATTGGATGATCGATGGGTATATTTAATGCTTAAGGCTGTTCCATCATCAGTTATAAGTAATATAAATAAAAATATATTAGAAGAGGATGTATATTATCAGCAAAAATTTGAATGGAGTAATATGTGATGAAGTTATATGATAGAATGATGACCTCAAAATTTGCATATGATCTTTTAGATAAAAAAGACTATATGTTTTTATATGCTAATCCTAAAAGAAAAGCAAATGAAATTGTAGAAAAAAGAGGAACAAAAATAAAAAATGAACTAAATCCTAAAAAATATTATGAAATAGCGTATTTCAGCAACGGTGTTTCAGAAGAGAAAAAAATTCAGGAGGGATTTACCGCTATTGATTCTAATGATTGTAAAAATGACTATGTTTCCTTAGAGAAAAAAACTATGCATGGTTTTTTAGAAAGCATATATGGTCAAACTCAAATTCTTGTTGTTGATTTTACTCTGATGAATACTCGATTTTTAGGTTCTTTCTTTGCAATACTCAATTTGTTTAAATGGAAAGAAGTTTATTTTTGTTATACAGAACCGGGAAGTTATAATAAAAATGAAGAGGATGATTTTGATTTAAAAAATACAACAATGGGATTCGATCAAATCCCGGGCTTGGAGACGAGTAGTGATAGTTTAACGGAATGTGACTGGGTTGTTTTTTTAGGATTTGAAGGTTCTCGTTTAATGCGTTTAGAAGAAGAGGCACCTGCAAGTAGAAGATATGCTTTGCCATATATAAGTATTCCGGCAATGAAAACGAGTTGGCATAATATAGCAATGAAAGCAAATAGACAATTTTTTGAGTTGAAAATTAATAATCAGGAGAAAATTGATTATGTTTCTGCGATAAATCCATTTGAAACGTATAATAAACTGATAAGTTTAAAGAATGGTAATGCAAATGTGCGCTTAGTTATTTCACCTATAGGACCAAAACCAGTTATGTTAGGCTGTGTTATGTATGTTCTTGAGAATGCAGAGGAGATGTTGTTATTTGATAATCCATTTCAGGAAGGAAATAATACAGAGGAATGTGGTTGTTCTCATTTTTATGATTTGACACAATTTGTAAATGCAGTAGAAAATAAAAGATATATATAGGAGAATGGAATATGTGTGAATTAGTTTTAAATAAAACAGATAATTTAAGTATATGGATACCAGCAGCGGTTAGTGTGACAACATTAATACTCAATCTGGCATTTTACATATTTATTCAACCAAGATTAACATATAAATCGACAGCTAAAGAGTCATTAAAAATGGTTGCTGTTGAGTTCCTTAACTATCTTGCTGAGATTGTTTCATATGAAGATTTTAACGGTGTGCCAACACAGATTAGAAAATACAGCTTACAAATACATTTACATTTTAAAAAGGGAACAGCAAATGGTCAGTTAGAAATATTATTGGAACAGGCATTTAAGGAAACCCAAAAAAGAAAGAAGTTAACCCAAATTAGTGAAATAGAAAAATGGAATGATGATTTTAGAATACTTGCGAGAGAATTGAGAAAAAGTCTTGCTGAATACTGTGGTGCATTGTAAGGAGATGAGAAAGAATCAATAATATATAATTATCATAAATAGTTGTTATTTAGGAGTACTGGTGAAAGGAGAGGGATATGGTATGAATATAATAGAACCTTCATATATAATAGAAGAAAAGATAGATGGTTGGGAAGTATTGAAGAAAATAGAACAAATAGGTCGTGTTTGTTATAAAAGTGAAGAAAAAATAACTGAGAATTCAGCCAGAATATTTGTTGAAAAACTTATTGAAAGTGGACATGAGTCGGTGATTGAACATGAAAAAATAACGGTTCGATTAATTTGCGATCGAGGAGTTTCCCATGAGATTGTACGTCATAGAATAGCGAGTTATAGTCAAGAAAGTACAAGATACTGTAATTATAAAACGGATAAATTCGGAAAGGAATTGACTTTTATTAAGCCGTATTTTTGGGCTGAAGATAAAGAAAAATTTGCAATATGGGAAGAAACTATGTTGTTTATAGAGAAAGCTTATATGGAGTTGATTCAAATGGGGGCGAATCCGCAAGAGGCAAGAAGTGTTCTTCCTAATAGTATAAAAACAGAGATTGTTGTAACTATGAATTTGCGTGAATGGAGACATTTTTTCAAACTAAGAGTATCAAAAGCAGCACATCCACAGATGAGACAATTAGCTGTTCCTTTGTTAGGGGAATTTCAGCGCAAAATACCTATTTTATTTGATGATATATTAGTTGAGTGAGAGATTGTTATTAGAACACCGGTACTTTTTTGTAATAGAAAGAAAATAATATTTAAAGTAAATTTCCGCTGTATTAACTAGACGGCTTTTTTAACAGCTTTTCACCCCTCTTTTCCTGTATTGAGAGGGTGAGAAGCCTTTTTGTTTCCGAAACAGCCGGCTGAAATATAACTGATCATCATATCCTACGATCTTGGCTATTTCATTTATGG
>ERZ808242.1034-NODE-1034-length-17341-cov-4.751359_pt1 | contig 17341 bp, 17 predicted proteins | sample MGYA00521244_ERZ808242 | MGnify/ENA primary metagenome ERZ808242 (study PRJEB31516, sample SAMN03275573) | gut metagenome | biome: mammalia-associated habitat; material: feces | host: Papio cynocephalus | place: Kenya | collected 2012-07-27 ... | reverse complement strand
CGGCAATATAAATTTTCAGATACTCCAAAGCCTGAGAAAATGCTCGTGCCAAAGCCTATAGGATAGAATTTGTTAGAATCGACTTAACTTTTTATTTATATGGAAAACTTTAAATATTCCGATGAGCGTTTTGCTGATATCCAAATGCTTAGATACCGGCTTGATGACTTTGAAAAATTGCCTTTGAATAAGAAAAAACTTATTTATTATCTGTCTGAGGCAACTCTTTGGGGAAGAGACATCACATTTGACCAATGTGGAAAATATAATCTTAAGATAAGGAAAATGCTTGAGGCTATATATACCTCAGATAAGGTTGACAAAAATACAGAGGACTATAAAGCTATGTCGGAGTATTTAAAGAAAGTATGGTTCTCTAACGGAATTCATCATCATTATGGATGCGAAAAATTTGTCCCTGGATTCTCGGAACAGTTCTTGAGAAATGCTGTTAATAGTATTCCTGCTTCTCTACTCCCTATTTCTTGTGGAGAAACTCCAGATTCACTCGTTGATGAGCTTCGTGATGTGATATTCAATCATGAATTTATGACCAAACGTGTAAACACGAAAGAAGGTATTGATATGGTTAAAGGGTCTGCCTGCAATTTCTATGACGGTGTATCACAGAAAGAAGTTGAAGATTTTTACAAGAATTTCAATACTCCAGATGAGGTTGAGCCCGTCTCTTGTGGACTGAACTCAACATTGAGAAAAAAAGAAGGCAAGATTTCTGAGGATGTATGGTCTTTAAACGGCTTGTATGGTAATGCTATTAAGCATATTATATATTGGCTTGAAAAAGCTCGTGACGTAGCTGAAAACGAAGGGCAGTCCGGTTATATTGATACCCTCATAAAATATTATAAAACGGGCGATTTACACGTTTTTAATGAATATTGTATCAAATGGGTAAAGGAACAGTCGGCTGACGTTGATTTTGTCAATGGCTTTATCGAAGTTTACGGTGATCCTCTTGGCTTAAAAGGTACATGGGAGGGCATCGTAGAATATAAGGACTTCGAGGCAACAAAGCGAACCAAGACAATTAGCGATAATGCCCAATGGTTTGAAGATCATTCTCCCGTTGCTCCTCAATTTAAAAAAGAAAAAGTTAAAGGAGTTACTGCCCATGTTGTAAGGGCAGCGATGCTTGGTGGCGATGAGTATCCGTCAACAGCAATTGGTATTAATTTACCTAACGCTGACTGGATTAGGGCTGAGTATGGAAGTAAAAGTGTAACAATAAGTAATTTAATACATGCCTATAATGTTGCCGCACGGGGAAATGGCTTTAAGGAGGAATTTATTGATGACGATACAATAATAAGCCTTATCGATAAATATGGCGATGCATGCGACGACTTGCATACAGATTTACATGAATGTCTTGGACATGGAAGCGGAAAGCTACTTGACGGGATATCTCCAGATGCACTAAAAGCATATGGAAGCACGATAGAGGAAGCAAGAGCTGATTTGTTCGGATTATACTATATTGCCGACAGAAAACTTTTGAAACTTGGCTTATTAGATGATGTCGAAGCTTATAAAGCATCATATTATTCCTACATTTTGAATGGTCTTATGACACAACTTGTTAGAATTAAGCCTGGCGACAAAATTGAAGAAGCTCACATGAGGAATAGGGCACTGATTGCAAACTGGTGCTATGAGAAAGGCAAAGAAAACAAAGTAATAGAATTTTTCGTAAAGGACAATAAAACTTTTATACGCATTAATGACTATGTAGCACTTAGAAAACTGTTTGCAATTCTTCTTGCTGAAATTCAGAGAATTAAAAGTGAAGGCGACTACGAGGCAGCGAAACGTATTGTCGAGGATTATGCTGTGAATATCGACGAGAAACTACATGAAGAAGTCCTAATCCGTTACTCTAAACTTAATCTTGCACCATATAAAGGATTCATAAATCCGATATTAAAACCGAGGTTTGACAAAAATGGAGAAATTCAAGACGTTGATATTGACTACACAGAGACATATGATGACCAAATGTTGAGGTACAGCAAGGATTATGCCTCCCTCATATAAACTCATTACACATTATAGCTATAAAGATGAGACAAGACGAAATACAAGATACAATAAAAAAAATTAAGCAAAAATTTCCTTTAATGATGAATGGTGTGGCATCTTCATCTATGAGAGGAAAAGGTGTCGGAGGATACTTAAATTGGGGTATTCAATTGCCTGCGCTCAAAGAGTTGGCCAATGAGTATGGAAAAAATTATGATCTTTCAATTGCACTATGGAAAGAAAATGTAAGAGAATGTAAAATTCTTGCAACATTAATTATGCCATGCGATATGATGAAAGATGACCTTGTTTCTCTTTGGATGGAACAAACAAGCACACAGGAGATAGCAGAGTATGCAACTTTCAATTTATATCAGCATCTCGAAAATGCTTCATTGTACGCTTTCGTCTGGGTTGCCTCAAATAATGCGATAACACAAATATGTGGTTACAATTTATTTTCGTGTCTTTTTAGAAAAGGACACGAACCTGCAGATAGAGACATAAATGAATTCGTCGATCAAGCTCTTGCTGCACTTTCTGATGATTCGTTACCTGTAAGACATGCAGCAATGAATAGTCTAAATTGTTTTGCTGCAATTAGCGACATGCATCAGAAAATTGTGAGTCTTGCTATGAAAAAGAATAATATAGAATAATTTTTTTTGAATTATACATACATAATAGAAAATAAAGTAGTATTTTTGTCGGGTCTTTGGATTTTCATAGTTTGACAATAAAAAGAAAAAAGAATCTTAAAACGCATAAATAATGAATACAGGAAAAGTTGATGTCCTGCTCGGTTTGCAGTGGGGCGATGAAGGTAAAGGAAAGGTAGTTGATGTATTAACACCGAATTATGATGTCATCGCACGTTTCCAAGGTGGTCCGAATGCTGGACATACGTTAGAATTTGAAGGACAGAAATATGTTTTGAGAAGTATTCCGTCCGGAATCTTTCAAGGTGGTAAGGTTAATATCATCGGTAATGGTGTTGTTCTTGCTCCAGATCTGTTCATGGCTGAAGCTAAAGAACTGGAGAAAAGCGGTCACCCTCTTACAAAGCGTTTGAAGATATCAAAGAAAGCCCATCTTATAATGCCAACACACCGCCTGCTTGACGCTGCTTACGAGGCAAAGAAAGGAAAGAATAAAGTAGGTACGACAGGGAAGGGTATTGGTCCTACCTATACGGACAAAGTTTCTCGTAATGGACTTCGAGTTGGTGATATTTTCGACAATTTTTCTGAGAAATATGCTCAGCACAAGGCGCGTCATGAAGAGATGCTAAAAGAGCTCGGGTATACGGATTATGATATTACAGATGTTGAAAAGACATGGATGGAAGGTGTTGAGTATCTTCGACAATTTGAAATAGTTGATTCGGAACACGAGATAAACAAAATTCTGCGTTCCGGTAAAAATATACTTTGCGAAGGAGCTCAAGGAACAATGCTTGATGTTGATTTTGGAAGCTATCCATTTGTAACATCCTCAAATACCATATGTGCCGGAGCATGTTCAGGACTTGGCATTGGACCAAATAAAATCGGTGAAGTATATGGCATAATGAAAGCATATTGTACTCGTGTTGGTGCAGGACCTTTCCCTACTGAACTCTTTGATGAGACTGGGGCAAAGATAAGAGATCTTGGTCATGAGTATGGAGCAGTAACTGGACGTGAACGTCGTTGTGGCTGGATTGACCTCGTGGCTTTGCGTTATGCAATTATGATCAATGGCGTTACCCAGCTTATTATGATGAAGAGTGATGTTCTTGATGGCTTTGATACTATCAAGGCTTGTGTAGCCTATAAAAAGAATGGTGTTGAAACTCGTGATTTCCCTTATGATATTGAACATGGAATAGAACCTGTTTACAAGGAATTACCAGGCTGGAAAACTGATATGACTAAATTTACAGATGAGCATCAGTTCCCGAAGGCTTTCAAAGATTATATTGATTTTTTGGAGGCAGAGCTCGAAACTCCTATAAAAATTATATCTATCGGTCCGGATCGTGAACAAACTATTGTAAGAAAATAAACTGAGAATTTTATGAATAAACCATCAATTCCAAAGGGGACTCGTGATTTTTCGCCTTTAGAAATGGCGAAGCGTAATTATATCTTTGACACAATACGCTCTGTATACGCACTCTATGGATTTCGACAAATAGAAACTCCAGCGATGGAAACGCTGCAAACTCTTCTTGGGAAATATGGAGACGAGGGTGACAAACTCCTGTTCCGTGTTCTTAACAGTGGAGATTTCCTCGGGAAGCTAACGGATGAGCAACTTAAAGAACGAAATTCACTTTCTCTGTCGGCTAAAATTTGCGAAAAAGGATTGCGCTATGATCTGACAGTCCCTTTTGCACGATTTGTTGTAATGCATAGAGACGAGATACAGCTTCCTTTTAAGCGTTATCAAATTCAGCCGGTATGGAGAGCAGATCGCCCGCAAAAAGGTAGATACAGAGAATTTTATCAATGTGATGCTGATATTGTAGGTAGTGACTCACTACTTAACGAAGTTGAACTGGTTCAAATTATGGATACAGTTTTTCAACGTTTAGGTATCAGAGTACAGATAAAAATCAATAATAGGAAATTGCTTTCTGGGATTGCAGAGATTGTTGGCGAAGCAGATAAAATAGTAGACATCACTGTTGCTATTGACAAGTTGGACAAAATCGGATTGGATAAAGTCAATGACGAACTTCGTGCTGATGGAATAAGTGAGGAGGCGATATCTAAATTACAACCAGTCATTTCTTTATCTGGCTCAAATGAAGAAAAACTAAAGGTAATGGAAGAATTCCTTTCTCGATCAGAAGTTGGCATGAAAGGAATTGAAGAGCTTCGCTTTATACTCGGAATGGCAGACAAAGTTGGATTGAAAAATGAATTACAGCTTGATCTTACTTTGGCCCGAGGACTCAATTATTATACTGGCGCAATTTTTGAAGTTAAGGCACTTGATACCCCAATGGGAAGCATTACAGGTGGCGGACGTTATGACAACCTTACTGGAATTTTCGGAATGCCAGGAATCAGTGGTGTCGGAATTTCTTTTGGTGCTGATCGTATATATGATGTCCTTAATGCACTGGATTTGTATCCAAAGGAGATAACAACAAATACACAATTGCTTTTTATTAACTTTGGAGAAAAAGAGACTGAATATTGTTTGCCAATTGTTGGAAAGGCACGTGCTAATGGAATTCGTGTTGAACTGTTCCCTGATTCTTCAAAAATGAAGAAGCAGATGAACTATGCCAATGCTAACAATATTCCATTTGTCGTCCTTGCCGGAGAAAATGAAATCCAAAATGGCATGGTTACTCTCAAGAATATGGATACTGGAGAGCAGAAAATGGTTTCACCTGACGAAATGATAGAGATCGTAAAAGGTTAATATTTTTTTAATATAATGATTAAAGCATGTCGGATATAGAATTGTTTTCTTATCTGACATGCTTGTTTCTTAAACAAATTAATGTAATAACTATGATTAAAAATAAATTGAGTTCTATTATTAGGGTATTATCTTTTATTACAGCCATCATTTTAGTGACTTCTTTTAGAGCAGACAAACATCGCACAATTTTTATGGTTGGTGATTCCACTATGGCAAATAAAGATATATCTGGAGACAAGCAAGAACGAGGGTGGGGTATGATGTTGATGAATTATTTTGATGATAATATTATTGTCGATAATCATGCCGTCAACGGACGTTCCTCAAAGAGTTTTATAAACGAAGGAAGATGGAAAAAAGTATTAGATAAAATCATGCCTGGAGATTATGTAATCATACAGTTTGGACATAATGATGAGAAAAAAGACTCTTTAAGACATACAGAACCAGGAACTACATTTGACTCAACTCTTCGCAAATATGTTCGCGAGACAAGAGAAAAAGGAGGTATCCCAATTCTTATGAATAGCGTAGTCAGAAGGAATTTCAGTGATTCGAAAACGGCTGTAGAGGATGATGACTTGCGGGATAATTCATCGAAAGATTTGAAAGACGGCAAATTCTTAATAGATACCCATGGCGAATATCTTATATCACCTTATCGTGTTGCCAAACAAATGAATGTCATATTTATTGATGCAAATAAAATAACACATGACTTAGAACAGGGATTAGGTGTTGACGGTTCTAAAAAACTTCATATGATTTTTGCCCCAGGAGAAACGCCATCTTTGCCTGACGGCAGACAAGATAATACGCATTATAACATTTATGGTGCAAATGTTGTTGCTTTACTCCTTGCAGATGCATTATGCAAGGAGATTCCAGAATTAGCAGAGCACCATATAAAATATGATATCTATGTTTCAAAAACCGGTAATGGACAATACTCAAACTTGGAAGATGCAGTAGCCAACGCCCCCAAAGGAAAACTGACTTCAATTGCATTGACAGGAGGTGAATGGCACAAAATTGTTATTCCCAAAGGGAAAAAAGTAAAAATCCTTTTATTACGCGGTGCAAAATTTGTAAAATAGTAATTTTTATTTTATACAACAAACATTCTGTACATTGTGTACAGGATGTTTTGTATACAAGTGTCGTTCTGATACTAAACGTGCTCATAATAGTTATATTTTACATTTTCCATTAGAAATATTTGGCTGTTCAAAATAAAAGGCGTAACTTCGCAAATGCAAAATATTAACTAAAACCATTATCTACATGAAGAAGTACAATTTTAATGCAGGTCCTTCAATCCTTCCAAGAGAAGTGATTGAAAATACAGCAAAGCAAATTCTTGATTTTAACGGAAGTGGATTATCTCTTGCTGAAATAAGCCATAGAGCGAAAGATTTCCAACCGGTAATTGACGAAGCAATAGCTCTTATTAAAGAATTGCTGAATATTCCAAACGGATATTCTGTATTGTTCCTTGGCGGTGGTGCCTCTATGGAGTTCTGCATGGTTCCATATAATTTTCTCGCAAAAAAAGCAGCATATTTAAACACTGGAACGTGGGCAAAGAAGGCAATGAAAGAAGCAAAGTTATTTGGTGAAGTTGTTGAGGTAGCTTCTTCTGCTGACAGCAACTATACTTTTATACCTAAAGAATGGTCTTGCCCGGCAGATTGCGATTATTTACATATAACAACAAACAATACGATTTTTGGAACTGAAATGCGTAAAGACTTGGATGTTCCTGTTCCTCTTATTGGTGATATGTCATCAGATATATTTAGCCGTCCTGTTGATGTTTCAAAATATGATTGCATATATGCCGGTGCACAGAAAAACCTCTCTATGGCTGGAGTAACACTTGTTATTGTTAAGGATGATGCTTTAGGTAAGGCTGGACGTACAATCCCTACAATGCTTGATTATAGAACTCATGTAGAGAAAGGTAGCATGTTTAACACACCTCCTGTAGTTCCTATCTATACTGCTCTCGAAACTCTTCGTTGGATTAAGAAGAATGGTGGAGTAGAGGAAATGGATAGAAGAGCTCATGAAAGAGCAGACATTCTTTATGCGGAGATTGACAGAAATAAATTGTTCCATGGCACTGTTGCAAAGGAAGACCGTTCATTGATGAACATATGTTTTGTTATGAACGATGAGTACAAGGATCTTGAGAAACCATTCCTTGAATATGCTACTGCTCAGGGTATGGTCGGAATAAAGGGACATCGTTCTGTGGGAGGCTTCCGCGCAAGTTGCTACAATGCAATGAGTATCGAAGGTGTCAAGGCTTTGGTTAAATGCATGCAGGAGTTTGAAGCTCAGCATTAGTTTTTTTACTCAATATAAATGATGACTCTATTAAGTTTTTATATCTTTATGATTAAAAATTTAATAGAATCATCTTTTGAGTTTTTATTGCATATTTAATATATTTAAAACACATTTTCATTATGAAGGTACTAATTGCTACAGAAAAACCATTTGCATCTGTTGCATTGGATGGCATTAAAAAAGAAGTCGAGAATTGTGGCAATCAATTATTGCTACTTGAAAAGTATACCGATAAAGGTCAGCTTATTGAAGCTGTTGCTGATGCTGACGCTCTTATTGTCCGTTCGGATAAGATAACTCCGGAAGTTATTGATGCTGCCAAAGAACTAAAAATCATTGTTCGTGCAGGAGCAGGATATGACAGTATCGATACTGCATATGCAAAGCAAAAAGGAATTATTGTAGAAAATACTCCAGGTCAGAATTCAAATGCTGTTGCAGAACTTGTATTCGGTCTTCTTGTATACGCAGTCCGCAATTTCTATAACGGAAAGGCAGGCACGGAACTTAAAGGCAAGAAGATTGGTATACTTGCTTTTGGAAATGTTGGAAGAAATGTTGCAAGAATAGCAAAGGGATTTGGTATGGATATATATGCATATGATGCATACTGTCCTAAGGAAGTCATTGAAGCAGCTGGGGTAACGGCTGTGGAAAATCAAGAGAAACTTTTTGAAATATGTGATGTTGTTTCTCTCCACATACCTTCCACACCTGAGACGAAACAGAGCATTAACGCTAATCTTGTCTCAAAGATGAAACAGGGAGCCGTTCTTGTAAATACAGCAAGAAAGGAAATAATAAACGAGCCTGAGCTTTTGGAATTGCTTCAGAAACGAACAGATTTAAAATTTGTTACAGATATCAAGCCAGATTTGAATGACGAGTTTGCAGAAAAACTTGATGGAAGATATTTCAGTACACCTAAGAAAATGGGAGCACAAACTGCTGAAGCTAATATAAATGCTGGTATTGCAGCAGCTCGGCAGATTAATGCATATTTTACTGACGGCTGTACAAAATATCAAGTAAATAAATAAAAAACTATTATCATTATTCATTATAAATATAAAAATTAACTATGGCAATTGTTAAACCATTTAAAGGATTCAGGCCTCCAAAGGATATAGTTGAAGAAGTAGAATCTCGTCCGTATGATGTCCTTAATTCAGAAGAGGCGCGTGCAGAAGCTGGCAATAATGAGAAAAGTCTATATCATATTATAAAGCCAGAAATCGATTTCGCTCCAGGAACTAGCGAATATGATCCTCGCGTATACGAAAAAGCTGCAGAGAATTTTAGTAAATTTAAAGCTAATGGCTGGCTCGTTCAGGACAAAGATGAGCATTATTACATTTATGCCCAAACAATGAATGGCAAAACACAATATGGCATCGTTCTTGGAGCCTATGTTAATGATTATCTTACAGGAGTTATAAAGAAACACGAACTTACAAGACGTGATAAAGAAGAGGATCGTATGAAACATGTGCGTGTATGCAATGCTAATATGGAACCCGTTTTCTTTGCTTATCCAGATAATGCTAAACTGAATTCTCTGCTTGAGAAATATGCGTCAACCAAACCGGAATATGACTTTATTGCTCCTATTGACGGTTTCCGCCATCAGTTCTGGATTGTATCAGCAGCAGAAGATATAAAGCTCATAACAGATGAATTTGCTTCTATGCCATCGCTTTACATTGCAGATGGTCATCATCGTTCTGCTGCCGCTGCCCTTGTAGGTGCAGAAAAAGCTAAACAGAACCCGAACCATACAGGTTCTGAAGAATATAACTATTTTATGGCTGTTTGTTTCCAGGCTTCACAGCTTACAATTCTTGACTACAATAGGGTCGTAAAGGATCTTAATGGTTATACTTCAACAGACTTCTTGAAAGCTTTGGAAAAGAATTTTATTGTCGAGAAAGAAGGACATGATACTTATAAGCCAAACAGACTGCATAACTTCTCTATGTATCTTGATGGCGAATGGTATAGTCTTACAGCTCGTGAAGGTACTTATAACCCGAATGATCCTATCGGAGTGCTCGATGTAGATATTTCAAGTCGCTTGATTTTTAATGAACTACTCGGTATTACAGACTTTAGATCTGATAAACGAATTGATTTCGTTGGCGGATTAAGAGGACTTGACGAACTTAAACGTCGTGTGGATTCTGGTGAGATGAGGATGGCATTGGCTTTATATCCTGTAACTATGAAACAAATTATGGATATTGCTGATAGTGGAAAGATTATGCCTCCTAAGGCAACTTGGTTTGAACCGAAATTACGCTCAGGACTTATTGTTCATGAGCTTGAATAAGTAAAACATAAATGGCGTGTCCTTTTTTGTTACGTTTAGGACACGCCTTTTTATTTTAATATTTTAAAGTTGGAAGACAAATACAAAACAATATCATCTGATATCGGTGAAGGATTTTATAGCGAGAAAAGAAGTAAATTTCTTGCTTTTGCCCATCATATAGAATCTGTAGATGAAGCAAAGGATATTATTGCAGAATACAGAAAAAAATATTATGATGCGCGTCATGTTTGCTATGCGTATATGCTTGGAGCGGAGAAAAAGGTATTCAAGTCAAATGATGACGGGGAGCCAAGCAGTACTGCAGGTAAACCAATTTTAGGTCAAATTCTGTCAAACGACCTTACCGACATTTTAATTGTTGTCATTCGTTATTATGGAGGGATTAACCTTGGAACTGGCGGATTAATTGTAGCATATCGAACTGCTGCAGCAGATGCGATAGAACACTGTGAAGTGAAAGAGAAATTCATAGAAGAAATAGTGAAATTCTCATTCCCATATGTCATGATGAACGGAGTTATGAAAATAGTAAAAGTCATGCAGCCACGTATATTGTCCCAATCTTATGACAATACATGTACAATAACATTGTCGATACGAAAGTCAATGGCAGAAGAACTGAGAAATAAACTTGACGGTTTGTCATTTTCATAAAAAGAGTGTTTTATATAAAATATATGTAATAGTTCTTATCTTGACATTTTTGTAAACTGCATATCGCAAAACAAGTTCTAAAATTTATTCTGCTACTTGTTATTGTCAATAAAATATTAAATCACTTTAATAAAATACCCAGAAATAGGTAGAAGTCAAAAAATATTTATACCTTTGTATTCGGAATTTGGATAACAATAAATACAATTAAGTGTTTATAAATATATAATACATTATAATAAAATTATGATTTATTCAACAGAAGTAAAGAACATGTGTGTCGTGGCAAAAGGCCCGAACCACGGACCTGCTCCTATCCCTGAGGAAGGAAAATGGGTTTATGCTAAAGAAATCAAGGATATTTCCGGCTATACACATGGTGTGGGTTGGTGTGCACCTCAGCAGGGTGCTTGTAAACTGTCTCTTAATATTAAGGACGGTATAATCCAAGAGGCTCTTGTTGAGACAATTGGTTGTACAGGAATGACTCACTCAGCAGCTATGGCATCTGAGATTCTTCCGGGCAAAACTATTCTCGAAGCTTTAAATACAGACCTCGTTTGTGATGCTATCAATACAGCTATGCGTGAGCTGTTCTTGCAGATTGTATACGGTCGTTCTCAGAGTGCATTCTCTGAAGGCGGTCTTGCAATTGGTGCGGGTCTTGAAGATTTGGGTAAAGGACTTCGTTCACAGACAGGTACACTCTATGGCACTGTAGCTAAAGGTACACGTTATTTGGAATTGACCGAAGGTTATATCACAAAGCAGTTCCTCGACAAGGACAGCCAGGTTATCGGTTACGAATATGTACATCTTGGCAAGATGATGGAAGCTATCAAGAATGGTATGGACGCAAATGAGGCTGTGAAGAAATTTACAGGTCGCTATGGGCGTACAACCGCCGAGCAGGGTGTTGTTAAAGCTATTGATCCACGTAAAGAATAATAAGGAGAAACAGAAATATGATTAGAAAAGTAAGTTACGAAAGTCAGGAGCGTCGCGAGGCGCAGGTTCTTGCAGCTCTCAACGCTGAGGGTATCAAGAGCGTAGAAGAGGCTAATCAGATCTGCGAAGACGCAGGTGTTGATCCTTATCAGATGTGTGAGGACACTCAGCGTATCTGTTTCGAGAACGCTAAGTGGGCTTACGTTTGTGGTGCAGCCATCGCCATCAAGCGTGGTGCAAAAACTGCTGCTGACGCAGCCGAGGCTATCGGCGTAGGTTTGCAGTCATTCTGCATACCAGGTTCTGTTGCCGACGACCGTAAAGTAGGTCTTGGACATGGAAACCTTGCTGCTCGTCTTCTTCGTGAGGAGACACAGTGCTTTGCATTCTTGGCAGGTCATGAGTCATTCGCTGCAGCAGAGGGTGCTATTAAGATTGCAGAGATGGCTAACAAGGTTCGTAAGAATCCACTTCGCGTTATCCTTAACGGACTTGGCAAGGATGCTGCCCAGATTATCAGCCGTATCAACGGCTTTACATATGTAAAGACAGAGTTCGACTACTATACTGGTGAGTTGAAGGTTGTAGACCGCATCGCTTATTCTGATGGTCCTCGTGCAAAGGTTAATTGCTATGGTGCTAACGATGTTCGTGAGGGTGTTGCTATCAACTGGAGTGAAGATGTTGATGTATCTATTACTGGTAACTCAACTAACCCTACACGTTTCCAGCATCCTGTAGCAGGAACATATAAGAAAGAGCGTCTTGCTGCTGGCAAGCCTTACTTCTCTGTAGCTTCTGGTGGTGGTACAGGTCGTACACTTCACCCAGATAACATGGCAGCAGGTCCTGCTTCTTATGGTATGACCGATACTATGGGTCGTATGCACTCTGACGCACAGTTTGCTGGTTCTTCTTCAGTTCCTGCTCACGTAGAGATGATGGGCTTCCTTGGTATGGGTAACAACCCAATGGTGGGTGCATCAGTAGCTATTGCAGTGGCTGTAGACTTGGCACTCAATAAGAAATAATATAGAATACGCATAAAAATAATCCCTGTGACTTATTGTCATGGGGATTTTTTTTTGCTTTCTACTATATAATTTGCCTTAGTTGCAGCTCAAAAAGCAAAAATTAAAAATGGGCTGCAAATATACTGTAACTTATTGATTTTCATTTATATATATCATTAATAATGAAAATTTAACCAATATGGAAAATCATTGCGTTACAGTTTATTTCTCTCTTAGAGAAAGTAAGAAAAACAAGAAAGGTTTATCTCCTATAGAGGCTTCTCTCTCATACAATGGAGAAAGAATATACTTCAGTACAGGAAAATTTGCCAAGCCTTCAACATGGAATAAACAGATGCAGAAGGTAAAAGGAAATAATCAAGAAGCTTCTCTGATTAATGACTTCCTTATAGAATTAAGAAATAAAGTATATACAAAAGAACTGGAACTAATGAAAAGAGGTTATATGATAACAGTACATCTGTTGAAAGATGCTATACTTGATAAGTTACCTTGCCTTAAAGAAAAGAGTCTTCTGCAAATAATCTCAGAGCATAATGATGAGAAAGAGAAACTTATAGGGATAGATATTGCAAAACAGACATTTTACTGCTTTAAACACAGTAAAGCTTTACTACAGGAGTTTATAAAGAATACATACAAAAGAGATGATGTCATGCTCAATGAAGTAAATATAGATTTTATACAATCCTTTCACTCTTATCTCCTTAAAGATAAAGACATGTCACAGAATACTACAACAAAGCATCTGAAGTTTTTAAAAGCAATAATAAACAGAGCAGTTTCAAATAATTATATTGACTATAATTCATTAACCAATTATAGAATAGAAAGGAAGCCAGTTGAGATAGATTTTCTTAATGAAGAAGAACTAAGAAGAATCATAAACTTTGACACCTCAATATCAAGACTTGAAAAAGCAAGAGACTTTTTCCTTTTTGGCTGTTTTACAGGACTTGCATATATAGATATAAAAACTCTTGAAACCAAACACTTTGAGAGAGATGAAGATGGTAGGCTATGGATAAAAAAGAAAAGAGTAAAGACAGGTGTTCTCTCCAGGATACCTTTGCATCCTATGGCTAAAATGATACTTGAAAAATATAAAGGAGGAGATAGATTACTTCCAATACAAGCTCCATCTGATATTAATAAATACTTAAAGGACATAGCTATACTCTGTCATATAAATAAGAATATAACTTTCCATACAAGTAGGCATACATTTGCCAGTACTGTCACTCTTGCAAACAACATATCAATGGAAGTTGTTTCAAAAATGCTTGGTCATACTAATACAAGAATGACTGCACACTATGCAAAACTGGTTGACAGATGTATTGCAGAACAAATGGATACTATAAATAATATCTTTACTGATAATTTATAGTATGTATATAAAAACTCCCCTTGCCAATTAGCAGGGGGAGAAAACAACAAAATCTAAAATAAAAACAAAACCCGAAAACAATCTTTTTACTTTATTATCTCTACATACCTATTATTCAGTTCCTTTACATAAGGATTCTTTTCAATTACATCTATATTCAAAACAGTATGTTTTTTCTGGAACCACCTGAAAAGAAAGAATTTCTTTGGAGGATTTACCGTTTCTCTTTTTGATGATACTATTATACTCTTACTACTCTTAAAGGATGGTGTAATAATCATGGTTGACGGATAGTTAATTCCAATATGTATAGAGTACCATTCATCATAGAGTAATGTATCAACAGACAACTGTGGATCCCTTACAAGTGTATCATTAACAATGACAGTATCTGTCTTTGAGAAATCAGAAGAAATATACTGTAAACTTTTCAATTTAGAATCTTTAATCCCCAATTCCTTTCTGGCACTGTTCAATTCCTTGAATATAGAATCATTTGAAAACTTTAGCTGCTCTATGGTAAGTTTAAATGCTCTATTCTTATTTTCTGAAGTACTAAATTGCTCACTATAAGATTTTACATTTTCCATAGCAGTATTCCATTCATCTTTCAGTCTGTCTTTTTCTTTGATGACAGCCAATAATGAAACGGATAGCCATATAATCAAAACTGCAATGCCTATATAAACATATTTCTTTATCTGCATCATATTACTGTTATTGAACAATGCAAAGATACAATAGGGTAATTATATAAAACATTCCCTAACAATATTATTTAAATTAAACTACACATGTACTTAGATCCTTCATATATAAATAAACTTGAACTAACTTTGCAAACAGAAAGATAAAATACTTTAGAAATGAAATTACTGTTAGAAAGAAAATGGAAAAAAGATACCTATACTATAGGTAAATTATATATAGACAATGAGTTCTTTTGCAATACTCTTGAAGACAAGGACAGAGGATTGGTTTCCACTATGTCCCTTACAGAAATAAATAAAATAAAGAAGCCAGGAGTTACAGCAATACCAACAGGAACTTATAATATAATGATGAATGTTGTAAGTCCTAAATACAGTAAAAGTAGTTGGTATATAAATAACTGTAATGGTTCAAGAATGCCAAGACTTGTAAATGTTGCAGGTTATGAAGGTGTTCTCATACATCCAGGAAATACAGCTGATGATTCTGAAGGATGTATTCTTGTAGGAAAGAATGATGTAAAAGGTAAAGTAACCAAGTCAAAGGACTACTTCTTGCAATTATACAAAAAGATGTATATTGCATATAGAAGGGGTGAAAAGATTGAGATAACTATAATATAAACAGAGTTGTTTGTATTTTATTTTTTTGCGTGTTTTGTTCTTGAGGAAGTCATAAAGGCTTCCTCTTTTTTTGTTATATGAAAAACATGAAATTCTAACAGTTTAAAATAAAAAATATAATGTGTGTGTAAAAGAGAGGTATTTATAAAAAAATCATAGATGTATATAAAAGGGTGATATAATACACACACCACCCCACCCAAAGTTTGAAGATTGGGTTATCCCCCTAGGGGTAAACTCAAGTTTGGTAATTGAGGGAGAAAAACAGTATCCCTCAGCTTTGCTGATATAGTTCTACGGCAAAGCAGTTACCTGCATACATGGCTCTAGGGAAAGCACCTGAGCAACTCAAAGCCTGGCACTAATCAAAGTCCTTGCCAGGAGGCAACTATCTATGGCACAGCCTACATCAAAAATTCAGAACTCATGGTCACTCATCTCCTTTGCAAAGGAGTTTGGTCCAAAGATGGAGGTAGGTAAATTCGTTGACTCAAGAGATGGGTCAGAGTTTCACTCTTGTGTATTCAGCAAGGGTGATACCAAAACCTTTGTCAGTTTCTCATCAAGAATGGGAGAACTGACACCAAGGGAAATAGTAGCTCAGAAGGATGACCTGAGGGTTGTCCAGCTTGAGAGTGGCAACTACAGCCTCTGCAAGAATCAAAGCTCTTGGGAAGAGGTTGACCTTGGTCTCTAAACAAAAGGGTAGCATGGAGCAGCAGCTCTGTGCTACCTTTTTTTCTTGCAAATGATTGCTGTGGAATTGACAGGAAGCAGCAACTGAGAATAACAGAAACAAGCATCTTACAATCTAGCATCTGATAGTCTTACATCTCAGCTAGTCTTAGGAAATCTTTACATCTCAGTTAGTCTTTTTAATCTTCAAGATACACAGCACCTCTTCCATAATTTGATAACATTAATAACTTAAAACAAGAAACAAATGGATAATATTAAAATTGTGGAGTTTCAGCCTAGAGAAGGACTGAAACTCAAGGCTGTAGAATTGGATTTCTACAGGAACTCCTCATCACCTTGCTGTACAAGGTACAAAAGAATAATATACTGCCAGAATAGACTGGCAGAAGAAACGTGGTCTGATAAGACAGATGCCTCTTTTAGTGGCATCTTAGACCACAAAATAAAGGTACTTAACAACTACATAGTAATCCCAGAACTTGACAAAATTCTGAGATTCATGCAGAATATGGATATTTCAAATATCCAGGTACCTTATTAAACAAAACTACCTGAGCATGTAGTAAAACTGCTTCTCTTTTTAATATTAATAATCTTAAAGCTCTTTCAGTTTGCTCTAGTGTGGAGACTGTATTTTATATGCCTACAAGTTTTCTTAATTTTACCCCTCATAAGATAGTACTCAACAATGGTACATCTTATGACAGCATAGGAGTTGCAAGGGTTAGCAATAACTTTAGCAGCTTTGATGCTAATGGAGTATGTGATGTTGTGTATGGAGACATAACTGGTCTTCCTACACCAAAGGATAGTGTACTATACATAGTAAGTGCATTAGTTCTTGCTGCTGCTAAAGCTGCTGGCAGAACTGATTGTGTAGCACCTGCTACAGGACATCCTGATTGTGTAAGGAAAGATGGCTTTATAGTCTCTGTACCTGGCTTTGTACGATAGTACAAAGTACATCGGAGTTTTCAAATGCTTTTCTTGGCAACAGAATAAAGCATTTATTTTTACTATTATTTTAACTTAAAAACTTACAATTATGAAATACTTATCTTTAATAACATTAATGAAGGGTAGGGTAAAACCTACCCTTTATTAATATTATATCTTATGAGAAAAAGAATAG
>ERZ808242.1031-NODE-1031-length-17408-cov-4.375324_pt1 | contig 17408 bp, 13 predicted proteins | sample MGYA00521244_ERZ808242 | MGnify/ENA primary metagenome ERZ808242 (study PRJEB31516, sample SAMN03275573) | gut metagenome | biome: mammalia-associated habitat; material: feces | host: Papio cynocephalus | place: Kenya | collected 2012-07-27 ... | reverse complement strand
TATTCCGCTGTTTATGTATTCAAGGTCATATTCAAATTTTTGTTCCCAAGTTATATTATTTCTGCCGTTTACCTGAGCAAGACCCGTAAGCCCGGGTCTTACATTATGCCGTTTTCTCTGCTCATCGGTCATAAACACCATATCTCTTACAAGCTGAGGTCTCGGCCCTACAACAGCCATATCGCCCTTTAGGATATTTATAAGCTCAGGTAATTCGTCAAGCGAGCTTGATCTTAACCATTTGCCGTAACCTACCATTCTTTTTTCATCGGGCAGAAGATTTCCTTTATCATCCTTTTCATTTGTCATTGTTCTGAACTTTATAAGGCTGAATATCTTTTCTTTTCCCGATTTATCCTTTTTGCCCGGTCTTTTTTGTGTGAAAAAAGGATTTCCTTTCATTGCAATTGCTCCGATAAGGGTTAAGCCTAAAAGCAGCGGCGAAAGCACGGTTAAAGCTAACAGCGACAGAACAAAATCAAAAAATCTTTTAAAAAACTTTGCGTACATTTATAAACCCCTAAGCAAAGCCGACAAGTTCAAACCCGATTTTAAGGGTTAAATTTTCGTCTTTGCATTGTTAAAATACTCGTTAATCCTGATTTATGTAATTATTTAAAGCATGATTTTACGATTTCAATTACCTTTGCCTGTTCTTCCGCGGTCATTTTATTATCGCTCGGCAGACAAAGTCCGCGCTCGAAGATATCCATTCCTATATCCTCTGTTTCCCCTGCAATATAAGCGTTTGTCCTTGCTCTGCCCGTTCCGTTTTCGGTTATGAAAGGATTATTCATATAAACCGGCTGAGCGTGCATAGGCTTCCAAATAGGTCTGCCCTCGGCATTAAAGTAAGCTAAGGCTTCAAGAATTTCAGTAGGGCAGGTTTTGCCCTTTTCCTTAATATAAAGCGAGCTTTTATCGCTTCTTACCTGCTTACACATAGCAGATTTATCTATCAGCATACAAGAAAGCCAGAAATTAGGCTCGCTGTTCAATTCATCATAAGGATTCATTGAAACGGGAAGATCCTTAAAGCCCTCTTTATATCTTTGATAAATAGCTTTTTTCTGAGCGATATGTTCGTACAAATAAGGAATCTGACCTCTTACAACACCTGCAATAACATTGCTCATTCTGTAGTTATAGCCTAATTCCTCATGCTGATACCAAGCGGCGCTTTCCCTTGACTGGGTAGACCATTTTCTTATCTTTTCGGCGTCTTCAAGGCTGTCGGTTAAAAACATTCCGCCCGAAGAGCCGGTTATTATTTTATTTCCGTTAAAGGAAATTGCATTCATATCACCGAAGGTGCCTGTTTGTCTGCCCTTATAGGTTGCTCCTAAGGACTCGGCGGCGTCCTCAACCATTATTGCGCCGTGTTCTGAGCATATTTCTTTGATTTCGTCGATTTTGCAGGGTGTTCCGTAAAGATGGGCGACAACGACAAGCTTAACATCGGGATAGATTTCAAAAGCTTTTTTAAGAGCCTTCGGGTCCATATTCCAAGTATCTCTTTCGGTATCTATAAACACCGCTTCTCCGCCCTCATAAGCTATTGGGTTTACTGTAGCGTCAAAGGTCATATCGCTTGCAAAGACCTTTTTGCCGCAAAGCGAGCCGATATTTCCTCTATGGGTGCCGTATAGCTTTTCTCCTGCCAAGCGGATTGCGAGATGCAGAGCCGCCGTTCCGCAGGAAAGAGCTGCGGCATATTTTATCCCTACTGTTTCGGCGATTTGTTTTTCCGCCTCATTTATATTTGCTCCTACAGTTGACATCCAATTTGTGTCATAGGCTTCCTTTACGAATTTTATTTCGTCACCATGCATTGTCGGTGATGAAAGCCATATTTTTTTACTGAACTTTTCCAATTTTTATAACCTCTTTAATCTCTGAAATAAAGATCTCTTGTATAGACCTTATCTAAAACATCCTTTATTTCGTCGTTATATCTGTTTGCTACGATAACATCGCTTATCCTTTTGAATTCGGAAATATCCTTAATAACTCGGCTGTTAAAAAAGCTTTCTTCCCTAAGAGCAGGCTCAAAAACAACGACTTCAATCCCCTTAGCTTTTATCCTTTTCATAACCCCCTGAATCGAGCTTTGACGGAAATTGTCGCTGCCCGACTTCATTGTCAGTCTGTAAATACCGACAACCTTGGGATTTTTAAGAAGAATTTGTTCGGCAACAAAGTCCTTTCTTGTTTTGTTTGCCTCGACAATAGCGGAAATGATATTCTGAGGAACATCGTTATAATTTGCAAGAAGCTGTTTTGTATCTTTAGGAAGACAATAGCCGCCGTAGCCGAAAGAAGGATTATTATAGTGATTTCCTATTCTCGGGTCCAGTCCTACGCCTTCTATAATTGATTTTGTATCAAGATGTCTCAGCTGTGCATATGTGTCAAGCTCATTAAAATAGGCCACTCTGAGAGCAAGATATGTATTCGCAAAAAGCTTTACAGCCTCCGCCTCGGTCGGGTGCATGAAGCGCACTTCGATATTTTCTTTTTCGGCTCCGTTTTTTAAAAGCTCAACGAATTTTTCGGCGGCTTTTTTCACTTCAGTGTTTTCGTCATTTACTCCGACTATAATTCTAGAAGGATACAGATTATCATAAAGCGCTTTACCCTCTCTTAAAAATTCGGGGCTGAAAATAATATTTTCGCATGAAAACTTTTTCTGCATTTCCTCTGTGAAGCCGACGGGAACAGTAGATTTAATAACCATTACCGCTTTTTTATTAACGCCCAGCACCTGCTTGATAACACTTTCAACAGAGCTTGTGTCAAAATAATTCTTTTCAGGGTCATAATTGGTAGGCGTTGCGATAATAACAATTTCAGCGTCCTTATAAGCGCTCTCGCCGTCGGTAGTTGCCGTTAAGGACAGCTTACGGTCTGACAGATACTCTTCTATTTCCTTATCCGCAATAGGCGAGCGCCTGTTATTTATCATATCTACTTTTTCTTCGATAATATCGACTGCGGTTACATCATCGTTCTGCGACAACAGAACCGACAACGACAACCCGACATATCCTGTTCCTGCTACTGCTATTTTCATACATCTTTCCCCATTAAAAATTTAGTTCCATATCATTCCGATTTTATTAAGTTGATTTACTCGGTTTTTATCTAAAATTCCCTTTTTCTTATATGAGCGCTGATTTACAAGCCAAGCCCCCAGATGCTTTCCGCTCGGAGTGCAGTACTTTTTAGGGATATTAAGGTGACCGTTTATTTCATAAAAAAGCTTTGCCGCCTCATATTGCTTATCCCAAGCGGCGTCGCTTTTTGAAACACCCTTTTTAATACCTACCGCTTCAAGCCTTCTTATCTGCTCTTCCGACAGCCTTTTTTCCGTTAAATCGGTTTCATTAAGCCGCCTTATCTGATTTGAAAGCCATCTTGCAAGCCAAGTGCCTGAAGCTACATAATTATTTGGAATACTGACATTTCCGAATTTCTCAAAATATTCCTCAACAAGCCGCATTTTTCTGTCCCACGGGTCGGCGGTTTCGGGAATGAAGCCTATATTTAAAAGCTTTTTTCTTCTGTCCTCGCTCATTGTTGAATCAAAAGCTTTTCGCTGATTTTTAAGCCATATTCCTAAGCTTAAGCCATCGGGAGAAACATAATCGGGAGGGATATTAAGGTGGCCGAACTGAGCAGCATATTTTTTTGCAGCCTTAAAAGATTCGTTCCAAGAAACTCTTTTATTTCCTTCCCAGTTCATGCCTATCCTGTCGAGCGCCTTCGCCTGCTCGGGCTCTAAGCTTTTTTTGCCCTTTTTTCTTAGCGAATTAAGCCAAGCGCCTAAGCGGACGCCGTAAGTATCGGTATATTTAATCGGTACATTGAGATTTTTATGGAGCTTATAATAAAGCTTTGCTGACTTATAAAAGGTTTCAAAGTTTTTATCCTTTACATTCCAAACCATTCCGATTTCATCGAGCGCTTTAATCTGCTCTTCGCTTAAAGTCTTCTTTTCAAGGCGAAGCCTGTTTAACCACCTGCCGAGCTTTACTCCTGAATATTCCCTATCGCTTACAGGAATATTAAGATTTCCGTGCTCCTCAAAATAACTTTTTGCAGCCTCAAAATTTTTCTGCCATTTAAGCTCGGATATATTTTCCCAGCGCATACCTATTTCGCTGAGCTTTTCAATTTGAATATCAGTCAGCATTCCTATAGCCTTGCCCGAATAAACCATTCTTTGAGTATTAAGCCAAGCGCCGAGCGGTGCTCCGTCAGGGCAGACATATCTTTTCTTGACCTCAAGATTTCCGTAAGTATTAAAATATTCCTTTGCTTTTTCATACATCAGGTTCCAAGGGGAGCCTAAAGTATCATTAAGCTTTTTAAAAAGGGTTATACAGTCATGCAGCTCTCCGATAATTTTAAAATGTCCGTTTATGATTTTTTCGCTTTCTCCGTTTTGACGGTAGTAAGCTGAGGCTATCTGCATTTCATCTTCTAATTCGCCTACAGAATAAAGATTTTCAATATTCATTACAATATCGAAAATTACAGGGGTTTTATTTTCCCCTGAGCTTAATGCTCTTCCTATCTGCTGTTTATAAACAATCGGAGAAACCGTGGGTCTAAGCAAAATTACTCCGCTTAAGCCCTCTACATGCACTCCCTCGTTTAGCATATCAATACAATAAAGCAGCTTTAAATGAGGCGAATTATCCGCCTTAAAGCTTTCGAATTCGTTACTCGTTTCAGGGTCGCTTGAATAGGCGGCATAAATATGTGGGCTTTCATCTATTTCCTTAAACCACTCTTTTGAAACCTTTATCATTTCCCTTAAATGCTCATAGCTTGAGCAGAAAACGATATATTTGCCAGATTTATCCGTTAAGTGCTTTTTAAAGAGTTCTTCAATTCCGTCGGCATTTTGTAAAATTCTTCTAAGCTGTTCTAAATACCTTTCGCACTCATTTTTTACAGCGATATTTTTCGCCGATTTAATTCTGTTTTCCGTTTTTTCAAGCTCTTTTTGATATGAAAATACCGCCATAACATATTTCGGCGGATTAAGTATTCCTCTTACAACCGCCTCGCCGAGTGTCATATATGACGCAATATTTCCGTCAAACAGCTCTGAGGACATATTTCTCTGTCCGTCAAGATATCTGACATCGGTTGCGGTAAGACCCAAAACAGAAGCGGTTTTATAAAGATTTAAAAATTTATTTACTCCGTTTCCCCATTGCCTTGCCCCGCAGCGGTGAAATTCATCGAGAACAATATAGTCGGGATTAACGGCAAGCATTTCATTTTCTGACATATTCATAAGTCTTGAATATGTAAAAAACACAATATTTTCGGGGACATATCCGCCCGATACCCTTATAAGGTTTTCAAGCTGGGTTTTAAATATATATTCGCTCGGTGCAAGCCAGCAGATTTTTTTATCCTTATTATCCTCGCTGAGCTTAAAGGCTATAAAGGATTTACCCGTTCCCGTCGGGTGAACAACTGCGGCTTTGCCTGTTTTCTTCATCATATTGACGACTGAAACATAAGCTGCTTTATTATGCTCAAAAAGCTCTAAACCCATATTTCAGCCCCCTTTTAAGTAACAAAGTTTTTATCTTTATTATCTGTATTTTTATGTCGAATTATATTTATTATATTCTTAAATATTATAATATATTTCGGCTGTTTCGTCAATAGGCACAATGCCACAAATAGAGTTTAGTCAAAAAAAGTTAATAATTAAACTTAAAGCAGTCGGATGATCAGTCAGCAAAAGTAAAAGGAGAAGCTAAAATGTCAAAAAAAGGGGAAAACATATTTAAAAGAAAGGACGGCAGATGGGAAGCAAGATACATTCATCATTATGAAAACGGTATTGCGAAATACAAGTTTATTTACGGCAGGACCTACACCGAAGCAAAGCAAAAAAGGCTTGAGCATCAAAAATCAAGCGATATGATTTGCGGTAAAGAAAATTACCGGTTTTTAAATGTGTGTGAGGAATGGTTAAAAAGCACCGAGCTTTATGTAAGGGAGTCTACCTATTCAAAATACAAATTATGTCTTAAAAATTATCTTTATCCGCTTTTCGGAGGTCTTGATTTAAAAGATATGTCGGCTGAGGATATAAATTTTAAAATTTCAAAGCTTTCAAAAGGGCAAGGCAAGGGTTCGCTTGCTCCGAAAACCTTATCCGATATAATCTGCATATTAAAGCAAATTATTAAATTTTCAAATCAAAAAGGAATTTCCGATTTTAACACCGATTTGATTTTTTCGCTGAAAAGAGACAAAAAGCAAACAGAAATATTTGATAAACAGGATTTCGAAAGGCTCAAAGCGGTTTTATGGAATTCAGCCGACAGCCTTAATTCGGGGATACTGCTTACTGTATACAGCGGGCTCAGAATAGGCGAGCTTTGCGGGCTTAAATGGGAGGATATAAATTTTTCCGACCGAACATTAACGGTGAAAAGAACCGTTGAAAGGATAAAAAATCCCGACGAAGCAGCGGATAAAAAGACAAAGATAATTATCAGTCCTCCTAAAACCGGAACCTCTTACAGAACGATACCTATTCAAGACTTTTTGATTGAAAAACTAAAGAAAGCACAAAAATCCGAGAATTGCTATATACTCAGCGGAACAATAAGCCCTACCGAGCCGCACCGAGTTTATATGAAATACAAAAAGCTTTTAAAAGAAAATAATATCAAGGACCACACCTTTCATTGCCTTCGGCACACCTTTGCAACCCTTGCCGCCGAAAAAGGATTTGACGCCAAAAGCCTTTCTGAAATACTGGGGCATTCAAATATCAGCACTACTTTGTCCTTTTATATTCACCCATCCTTAGAGCAAAAAAGAATGCTTATGGAAAAAATACCGAAATAAGAATAGCAGTCAAAATTTAAGTCAGTTTATTTAAAAATCCGCCTAACAAAGCGGATTTTTTCTTTTAAATAATAAAGATAAAAACTTCATTATTTTAAAAAGCCTCTTTTTCTGTTTTGAAAAAGAGGCTTTAAGTTATTTTATGTCGGTGAATGTCGCACAAAGCTTTCTTACCTTAAAAAGCGGTCAATGAACCTAATTTAAGGAGGAAAAAATATGATAAAAGCAAAAATAACAGGTCAAAAAATCGAAGCTTATTTCGACACCGTTGCGTCGGAAAGCAAAAACTATCTCAAGGTGAATTTTTCGTTTTCGGAGGACTGGGACGGATATGCCAAAACGGCAGTTTTTAAGAGCGCAGACAAAGCAAAATCCATAGGTGTATTTCTCGAAAGCGACGAATGCACCGTCCCTTATGAGATAATTTATGAAAGCGGATTTTCGCTTTCGGTCTACGGGATAAATGGCAATTCAAGAATTACCACTACCGAAAGCTATATTTGGGTACAAAAAAGCGGATTTACCGAAAACACTACCGAGCCTGCTTCCCCTTCTCAAACCGAATACGAGCAGATAATTTCGATTATGCAAGAAAACAAAGAAATATCCGAAAATCTTCGCAAGGACGCCGAGGACGGAAAATTCAAGGGTGAAAAAGGAGACAAAGGAGACACGGGTGCTCAGGGTATTCAAGGAATTAAAGGCGAAAAGGGAGATACCGGAGATAAAGGAGATAAGGGTGACAAGGGCGACCGAGGAGAGAAAGGCGAAAAGGGAGACGCTTTTGTTTACACCGATTTTACCAGCGAACAATTAGCTCAGCTTAAAGGCGAAAAAGGAGATAAAGGAGAACAGGGAATTCAGGGTATTAAAGGAGACAAGGGTGATACCGGAGAAAAGGGAGAAAAAGGTGACAAAGGCGATTTAACCGAGCTTCAGATGAACACCGCCTGCAGCAATCCATTAAAAGGGTATGCTACCGGAAATCCGATAACCATATCCGACGCTTCACCTAACGAGCATGAATTGAAGGTCACCGTTAAAAGCAAAAACCTTATTCCCTATCCTTATTATGATACTACAAAAACCGCTAACGGAATAACATTTACCGATAACGGAGACGGCTCCGTAACAGTAAACGGCGAAGCTACGGCTACTACAAATTTTTTATTGCTTCAAACAAATTTAAGCGTTTCTCTGCCGAAAGGCAAATATACAATTTCAGGCTGTCCGAGCGGAGGCGGAGTTAATACTTACGAAATTGCTTTAGCCTATGCTAGCGAAGAAAATATACAGAACAAAACGCTTAAATATGAATCTGGAAACTCAAATTGTTTTGAAATAACCGAAGATAAAAAATATTATATGACAATTGTTATCAGAGACGGAGCAAAGCTTAATAACATTACTTTCAAACCCCAGTTAGAATGCGGCACTTCGGCCACCGAGTTCAGGAAAAATGTCAGTGATATAACTGATGTCACACTGACATTAAAAAACAATATTTCAAATGAAAGCACATTATTTGAAGTTGATTCCGACGGTTCTGTAAGCAATGCCAAAAGCGGTCAGAACATAATATTAAGCACCGACAATGACGCAACAGTTATATACGCAGAATATAATCGTGACATAAACAAAGCATTTTCTGAACTTCAGGCTCTGATACTTGATTCGAAAAATTAATAAAAAGAGCTAAATAAATTGACCGAAATTTAAAAGTTGTTTTTTTAAAAAAATCCGTCGCTGCAACCAACATTTTTAGTTCTAACTTCTTTACTATAAAAGATTTTATAGATGATTTTTCAGTTTTATAACTTAATAATAAAAGTATTAAATTCACGCAAATTTCACGAAGAAAAGTTTGGCCAATTTTTGGCCAACGAAGTATCAAATTACAGGTCAAAATAAAGAAAAATAACAAACCGCGTTTTGCAAAAATCCCTTAATTAAGCCTTTTTCAAGTTTTAATAAGATTGTATGCTCGGGCTCATAACCCGAAGGGTGAGGCGGTAGTGAATGACAGTCCTGCGGACTGTCAGAGCCGCCGAGCCGACCGCAGCATTTCCTCCGCAGAGAAAATGCAAGACCGTGCAGTTCAAGTCCAGCCCTCGCAACCAAAAAGCCGTTCTTTTTCAGAGCGGCTTTATTTTTGCAGTATTCCCGACCGAGGGTTTGAGCCTGCGGGCGAATAACCTGAAGGGTGAGGCGGAAGTGAATGACAGTCCTGCGGACTGTCAGACCGGCTCAATTCTATTTATTTGGCTTTGTACATTTTATATGTTAAAATCTTAACTAAAACTGTTTGGTACAAATCATCTATAATTTTAAACCTTTAAAATAAAATGATTTTTATGAAAATCAAGGATTTCTTCCTTTTTCATTTTACCGAGCTCCAATGACAGTCCGCTGCGCTCTACAGCCAAATAATCTGCAAGCTGCTGTCTTGAAAAAGGAATATCGAATTCATATTTACCTTTTCTCTGCGCCTGAGCCGACAAATAGGACATCAGCTTTGCACGGGTGGTGCGCTGACCCATGTGAGTGAGCTTTTCTGAAAAACGCAGATTTTTCTCGGCAAGCTCGCCTAAAAGATTTCTCACAATTCGGCTATGATGCGAACAGGCGGACGGGCAAACATTCAAAATTCTGTTAACATTAAAAAGCATTACTGTAACTGGTGTTTCCGAAACAACGCTGACATTAAGCACCGAGCCTGCGGCGCAGGCGTAAGCGGCGGCAAAGGTCTGCCCCTGCCCTGCCTTTGACAGAATATTTCTGTTGCCCCAGATATCCTCCTGTATTACAAGAACGCTTCCAGACAGCACCAGTCCTATTGATTCTGCCTTTTCGCCGACCCTCAGCAAAAATGTATCCTTAGGAAAGCTAACTTCTCTTGCTTCAAGACAGGAAAGCATTTCATTTAGCTCAGCTTCCGAAATCCCCGAAAAAAGCTGAGAGGTTTTAATAACCGATAAAAAATTTTTCATAAAAATTCCTCTTTCGTTGAAAATTCAACCGACTTGTTGAATTTATTGTACTATAATATGATTACCAAATCAAGGAGGACCATTTATGAAAAGAAGAATTATTCAGATTGATAAAGATAAATGCAACGGCTGTGGAGCATGCGCCGCGGCTTGCCACGAGGGCGCAATAGCCATGGTTGACGGTAAGGCTCAGCTTATGAGAGACGACTACTGCGACGGTCTCGGAGACTGTCTGCCGGCATGTCCTACGGGCGCTATATCATTCGTCGAAAGAGAAGCCGCCGCATACAACGAGCAGGCGGTGCTTGAAAACAAGCAAAAGAAAATGAGAGAGCAAGGAATGAATCTTCACGGCGGATGCCCGGGAATGCGCATGAAAACGATCAGGCACGAAGAGCCTTCAGCTTGCGAGGACGCGCCTGCCATTTCAAAAAGCCGACTTTCCCAGTGGCCCGTTCAGATAAAGCTTGTACCCTTTAACGCGCCTTATTTTGACGGTGCAAAGCTTCTTATAGCCGCCGACTGCACGGCTTATGCTTTTGCTTCTTTCCATGAGCGGTTTATAAAAGGGCATATCACGCTTATCGGCTGTCCGAAGCTTGACGGCATAGATTATTCCGAAAAGCTTACCGAAATCATCAGCAACAACGATATCAAAAGCGTAACGGTAGTACGCATGGAGGTTCCCTGCTGCGGCGGTCTTGAGCAGGCGGCAAAGACCGCATTGCAAAAAAGCGGAAAGTTCATTCCGTGGCAGGTAGTTACAATCGGTACAGACGGCACAATTCTCGACTGAAAATCAAATCCGTAGAGCAAACGGCAGTGTTTCTTAAAAAAGGAAACACTGCCGTTTATTTTTTAAATGCAATTTCCCACGACATAATATTGCAAATTGTGCCATAAGTCTATATAATATTATTAAATATAAATTAAGGAGTTTTTAATATGAGTATTTTAGAAAAGCTCAGCAGTGCGCCGCTTTATCTTATTTGCGGCGGAATTATCGCTTTTGTTGCCTTGCTTTGCATGGTCTTCATGATAAGGGCATATAGGGCAGGAAAAGCCATAGGAATGGACACGGGAAAAATGAAGCGCGTTATCGTTTCAAGTGCGACATTTTCGGTGCTTCCGAGCGTAGGAATTCTATTGGGCGTTATAGCGCTTTCGGGAAGTCTCGGAATTCCGTGGCCGTGGCTGAGGCTCTCTGTTATAGGAGCGCTCCATTATGAAACGCAGGTGGCTCAGGCGGCGGCAGAACAGGTCGGCATGGAAAAGCTTTCGGGCGAGAGTATGACCGCTTCGGGCTTTGCCACTATTGCGCTTTTAATGAGCGTTTGCATAATGTGGGGAATGATTCTTTCGGTTCTCTTTAATAAAAAATACACCAAAAAGTTAAGCGGCGGCGGACAAAAAAGCACCGCCGCAGGCTTCGGTGACACGGCAATGACGGCAATGTTTATAGGTCTTGTCAGCGCATACATAGGAAGCTATATCGGAGGGTTTGTCTCTTCAAACGGTCTTTTCACATTCACGGGAGATTTTACTCCGCTTGTTGTCGTTGCGGTTTCGGCTCTTATAATGGCTTTATTTATGTGGCTCGGAAAGAAGCCTAAGCTTGCGTTTGTCGAAAACTTTTCTATCGCCGTCAGTATGCTTGTAGGCATGGCGGCGGCAGTGCTTATAAACCTTGTTTAAACTTATAAGGAGATAAATCATGAAAAGCAAAGAAAATCTTATTTTTGAAAAATACACCAAAACAACGCACAAAATCGGCAAAATCGCAAGCATTTTAGTTTTAATAATGCTTGTCGGCGCTCCTTTTTTAATTGGCAAATATTTAGGCGCATATCCAGACCTTAAAGCCGCGGGAAAGGGCTTCTTTTCGGTAGGGCTTATTTGGATGATAAGCAGTCTCGCAGAATTTCTTATATATACCCCGATGTTAGGCTCGGGCGGCGGATATCTTGCGTTTATAACAGGAAATCTTATAAATATGAAAATTCCCTGTGCGGTAAACGCAAGGGATATGGTAGGCGCAAAATCGGGAACGAAGGAAAACGAAATAATTTCGACCCTTTCAATTGCTACCTCTTCTCTTGTTACTATTATTGTTTTGGCGGTCGGCGTTGCATTGCTGACTCCCCTGCGCCCGCTTTTGCAGGAGCCTGTTTTACAGCCTGCGTTTGACAATGTCGTTCCGGCGCTTTTCGGTGCAATGGCATATAAGTATTACAAAAGCAATTTAAAAACCGCTCTTTTGCCGCTTACGTTTATGAGCCTTCTGTTTATGATAGTCCCCTCGCTTACAGGCTCTACAAGCTTTATGATTATTCCCTCGGGCGCAATGGCGATAGGAATTGCTTACTTTTTCTATAAAAGAGACGGAAGGAAAAATACAAAATGATAATAGTATATATACTTTTAAGCTTAATCGGGTTGCTTGTTTTACTGCTTTTGGCGGCGGTTATCCACACATTGCTTATTCCGTCAAAAAAATCCGAATATCAGCCGAATGAGAATGTGGAAGAATCATTAGAGCTTGCAAAAAAGCTTTCACAAATGATAAAATTCGATACTACCTCCCACCCTCAGATTTCAGAAGCCGAAAAGTTCCGCGAATTTCATAAGGTGCTCCAAAAGCTTTTTCCGCTTGTATTTGAAAAGCTTGAAAAAACCGAAATTGACGGAAATCTGCTGTTTTACTGGAAAGGCAAAAGCCATGACAAGCCGATTTTGCTGATGAGCCATCAGGATGTAGTTCCCGCCGAGGGCGAATGGAAATATCCTCCCTTTTCGGGTGAAATAGCCGAGGGCAAGGTCTGGGGGCGCGGGGCTTCCGACACTAAATGCTCTGTTATGGCATTTTTTGAGGCAACCGAGAGACTTTTAAAGGAAGGCTTTGTTCCGCCGCAGGATGTCTATCTTGCATCCTCCTGCACCGAGGAATGGGCAGGAGACGGAGCGCCGAAAATCGTTAAGGAATTACAAAGAAGAGGCATTGAATTATTTCTTCTCTGCGACGAGGGCGGAGCGATAATTTCCGAGCCTATCGGAGGAATAAAGGGAAATTTCGCGATGATAGGAATTTTCGAAAAAGGAAAAGCCGATGTGAAATTCACCGCAAAAAGCACGGGCGGACACGCAAGCGCACCTGCAAAGAATACTCCTATCGCAAGGCTTTCGGCATTTGTTAATGAAACAGAAAAGCATTCTCCCTTTAAAAAGAAAATTTCAAAAGAGGTTGCGGCGATGTTTAAGACCTTAGCGCCTTACGCACCCTTCGGAATGAAGCTTTTGTTTTCAAATTTATGGCTGTTCGGTCCGCTTTTAAAGGCAGTTCTTCCTATGGTCAGCGCTCAGGCAGGCGCAATGCTCAAAACCACGATTGCTTTTACAATGCAGTCAGGCTCCGACGCCTGCAATGTTATTCCTCAGGAAGCTACCGTCAGCGCAAATATGCGCTTTATTCCTCATCAGGGTGAAAAGGAAAGCCTTGAAATAATAAGAAAAAAAGCCGAGAAATTCGGCTTAACAATGGATGTAATGCACTCAAATGATTATACCGTCCCCGTCGATATCAAGGGCGAAGGCTATAAAACAATCGAAAGAGCGGTTGAAAAAACATTTCCGGGGCTTGCAAAGAGTCCCTATGTTATGACAGGCGCTACCGACGCGCAGTTTTATCAGCCTGTTTGCAAAAACTGCATTCGCTTTGCTCCGGTGATTTATAAGCCAGAGCAAATGAAGGGCATGCACGGAATTAACGAAAATATAGAATACAACTGCCTTGCGGGAGCGGTAAGATTCTATGAAAATCTGATTAAAATTGATAAATAGCTTTTTATCTTAATATAATTTTATAACAAGATAAAAAAGACGGGGGAAACAATGGAAACATTCATGATGTATTTTCTTTTTGCGGTGGGAATTTTCTTCATTGTAAAAGGCGGAGATTGGTTTGTTGACGGTGCCGTATGGATAGCCGAGGTAACGAAAATACCGAAATTTATTATAGGGGCAACGGTTATAAGCATTGCGACTACACTTCCCGAAATCATAGTTTCAACAATTGCGGCCGTTGAGGGACATAATATCCTGTTATCGGGGGCTTTGAATGCAGCCGCCGCGTCGCAGGACAAGGTTGGAATGGCAATAGGAAACGGAATAGGCTCTGTTATCTGCAACACCGCAATGATCCTTGCGATAAGTATAATCTTTATGCCGATAGCTGTAAAAAGAAAGGATTTTGCACCGAAAGCCTTTTTCCTTATTGCGGCTGTTACAGTTCTGTTTTTATTTTCTTTAAAAGGCTCTCTTTCTATTTTAGGAGCAATTGCTCTGCTGATTATTTTCGCTTTTTATATAGCCGAAAATATCCGCTCGGGCAAAGCGACGGTAAAAGAAGACGAAACAGAAAAGCCCGCCACCGACAAAAGCACGGTTATAACCAACATTTTAAAGGTTTTGGTAGGCGCCGCGGGAATTGTTATAGGAAGCGAGCTTCTTGTAGACAACGGAAGTAAAATCGCCGCTTCCTTCGGAGTATCCGAAGCGGTAATCGGTGTCACCATTGTAGCTATAGGCACTTCCCTGCCTGAACTTGTAACAGCGATTACGGCGGTTGTTAAAAAGCAGACCTCAATGTCGGTAGGAAACGTTATAGGCGCGAATGTTATTGATACAACGCTTATCCTTGCGGTATGTTCCTTTGTTTACGGCGGAAAGCTCCCTGTTTCGGCACAAAATATTTATCTTGATTTTCCCGTAGCTATATTAGTATCGCTTATCGCAACGGTTCCGACAGTCAAAGCCGGAAAATTCATCAGGTGGCAGGGCGTTTTAATGCTTATAATTTATTTATGTTATATTTTAACGGTTACTGTAGGACTTGATATGTATTTAGGATTATTTAAAATCTGAGGAGAAATAATATGACGCTTAAAGAACTAAAAATCGGGCAAAGCGCCGTTATAACAGAGGTTGGCGGCGAGGGAAGCTTAAGACAGCACTTTTTAGACATGGGAGTTATTCCGAATGCCGAAATAACTCTTGTGAAATACGCTCCCATGGGCGACCCTATGGAGCTTAGAATTCACAGCTATGAATTGACCCTGCGCCTTGCGGACGCCGAAAAAATCAAAATAATTCCTATAAATGAAAAGCCTGTTTATAAAAGCACCTGCAAAATCGCGCCGATAACGCCCGAAATTCACCCCGGGCTCGGAGAGGACGGCATTTATCATGACAAAGCAAATGAAAGTCCTCTGCCTAAAGGAACGGTTTTAACCTTTGCACTTGCAGGAAATCAGAATTGCGGAAAGACCACGCTTTTCAATCAGCTCACAGGAGCAAATCAGCATGTAGGAAATTTCCCCGGGGTTACCGTAGACCGCAAAAGCGGACCTATTAAGGGGCATGACAACACGCTTGTTACCGATTTACCCGGGATCTATTCCCTCTCTCCGTATACCTCTGAAGAGATAGTTTCAAGACAGTTTATTTTAGACGAAAAGCCAAAGGGAATAATAAATATTGTTGACGCAACGAACATAGAGAGAAATCTATACCTTACTTTACAGCTCATGGAGCTTGACACACCTATGGTGCTGGCGCTAAACATGATGGACGAGGTCCGTTCAAACGGCGGAACGGTAAAAATCAACGATATGGAAAGGCTTTTGGGTATTCCCGTTGTGCCGATATCGGCGAGTAAAAACGAGGGTGTTGACGAGCTTATCCGCCATGCTCTGCATGTTGCGGAATATGCCGAAAAGCCAAGAAGAACCGATTTTTGCAGAGACAGCGGACAAACATGCGCCGTTCATAGGGCTATACACAGTATAATGCACCTTATCGAGGACCATGCAAAGACGGCTCAGATACCCGTAAGATTTGCGGCAGGAAAGCTGATTGAGGGAGACGAGCGTGTTCTTTTTAAGCTTAGGCTTGATGAAAACGAAAAGGAAACCGTAGAACACATTATTTCTCAGATGGAGCTTGAACGCGGGCTTGACCGTGCCGCCGCAATGGCGGATATGCGGTTTGCCTTTATAAACGAGCTTTGCTCAAAAACCGTTGTAAAGCCAAAGGAAAGCAAGGAGCATATAAGAAGCAGAAGGATTGATAAGCTTTTAACCGGAAAATATACCGCTATCCCCTCTTTTATTCTCATTATGGCGCTTATATTTTATCTTACCTTCAATGTTGTGGGCTCCGCTCTTCAAAATCTTCTGCAAATGGGAATTGACAGCTTAACCCAAGCCGTAAACTCATTGCTTATAAGTGCTAATGTAAGCGAAATAATCCGCTCGTTGATAGTGGACGGAATTTTTACGGGTGTGGGAAGCGTTGTAAGCTTTGTTCCGATAATCGTTGTACTGTTTTTCTTCCTTTCCATGCTTGAGGACAGCGGTTATATGGCGCGAGTAGCCTTTGTAACCGACAAGCTGTTAAGAAAAATCGGACTTTCGGGAAGAAGTATAGTGCCGATGCTTATAGGCTTCGGATGTACGGTGCCTGCAGTTATGGCAAGCCGTACTCTTCCCTCTCAGCGCGACCGCAGAATGACGGTTATACTTACCCCTTTTATGAGCTGTACCGCAAAGCTCCCTATCTACGGATTTTTTATTCAGAACTTTTTTCCGAAATACAGCGGAATTATTATGATTGGCATATATCTTTTGGGAATAGCTGTAGGAACGGCGGTTGCTTTGATTTCAAAAAACACCGTTTTTAAAGGCGAAGCCGTTCCGTTTGTAATGGAGCTTCCGAATTACCGTCTGCCCGAGGCTAAAAATGTTTTAATGCTTTTATGGGAAAAGGCAAAGGATTTCTTAAGCCGCGCATTTACCGTTATTTTCTTAGCCTCCCTGATAGTCTGGTTTTTACAGACCTTTGATTTTAGGTTTAATATCGTTTCAAACTCAAAGGACAGCATATTAAGCATTCTCGCGGGCTTTATCGCACCTGTTTTTGCTCCTATCGATCTTAATGACTGGCGGATAGTTACCGCTCTTGCCGCAGGCTTTATGGCAAAGGAAAGCGTTGTTTCCACCCTTGAAGTTTTAACCGCAGGGGTAGGAATATCCTCGGTTTTGTCACCTGTCAGTGCGGTAAGCATGCTTGTTTTCTGCCTGCTTTACACCCCCTGCGTTGCGGCGGTAGCGGCTGTAAAACGCGAGCTCGGCGGAAAATGGGCGGCTGTTATCGTTGTTGTGCAGTGCCTTATAGCATGGATTTGCGCTCTGCTTGCAAGAACTGTTATGATACTGATTAAAATTATTTAAAAAGAATGAGCGTGCCGATTTTTCGGCACGCTGAGAGTGTCGACAAAGTCGACACTCTCTTGGACGGGAATGCCGTTCGCTCGAAAATCAGAGATTTTCGGACTGCACTCTATCCCCGCCAATACCACCCCAGTGCCCTTGAAAAACCGCTGAATTGAGCGGTTTTTCGCTTATAAGGTGTTTTTCCGCCGCGCATGTCGCCGAAAAAACAAAATGCGGCGTAAACGCCGCAACACAACCT
>ERZ808242.1030-NODE-1030-length-17436-cov-15.361717_pt1 | contig 17436 bp, 11 predicted proteins | sample MGYA00521244_ERZ808242 | MGnify/ENA primary metagenome ERZ808242 (study PRJEB31516, sample SAMN03275573) | gut metagenome | biome: mammalia-associated habitat; material: feces | host: Papio cynocephalus | place: Kenya | collected 2012-07-27 ... | reverse complement strand
AGAGCCGAGCGGACTTCTGCTCGTTTCTGTATTTTGCAATATGCAAAGAACGCCTCAATTTGGGGACAAAGATACGATAAATATCTAAATATCCAATGATTTACTATGAGAATTTTATGGCAATTATAACTTTTTGTGTTAATTCCTATGCTTGATACGTAGATTTCCAAGAAAAAGTTTGGTGTTTCCGATAAAAAAGCGTATTTTTGCAGCAACAAATCCCACCACGCCTCTCAACGATGCGTACCACGGTGGGACTTCGCTTTTTATATGGGTATATGAACTACGACAAACAACCGATAAACATAGATGAACAATTAGCCTTGCTCCAAAACAGAGGACTAATGATAGAGGATGTTGCAACAGCCAAATTACAGCTTCGCAATATCAGCTATTTCCGTATAGCTAGTTATCTACGATATATAGAGCAAGACCGACAGCATCATCTTTACAAGTCAGGCAGTACATTCGAGCAAGCCATCAACCTTTATCTCTTTGATAAAGAACTCCGCCAACTTATATTCAAAGCTATCCAAGATATTGAGATTTCTCTCCGAACTAAGATGATTCAAGTGTTCTCAATGGAGCACGGGGCATTTTGGTTTATGGATTCATCATTGTTCAAGAATGCAGAGTTTTATGAAGGTTGTCTTGATAATATAAAGAAAGAAGTGTCTCGCTCAAATGAAGATTTCATCAAGGATCATTCCGAGAAATATACTTATCCTGCTCTTCCTCCTGTGTGGAAAACCTTGGAGGTTGTTTCTTTTGGTACGCTTTCTAAGCTGTTTTGCCTGTTTAAGGACAATCGGTTAAAGAAACAAGTGGCAAGAGAATTTGGACTTCCTCAATACACATATCTGGAAAGTTGGATAAGGTGCATTACCGTACTTCGTAATTGCTGTGCCAATCATGCACGTATATGGAACAGGCGTTTTGCCTTGAAGCCTCAATTGCCGAATTGGCTTCCTCTTCATTGGATTACTTCAAGTCAAAAGCCCATCAAGTTGTACCATCAGCTATGCACCTTATTATATTTGGAGCAAACTATCACACCTTGTATGGACTTGAAAAGTTCTCTGTTCAAATTATTTGCAGAATACCCCAATGTAGATTTACATGCCATGGGATTTCCTCAAGGTTGGGAAAACGAACCTTTATGGAGACTGTAGGCAAGGTATTCGGACATAGACTATCCGAACACCTGCTGCCATAACGTTTTATTGCTGGCAATGATTCTGACGTCAGCTTTCATATACTTTTGCAGCACAGGGGTATTTTGTCCCTGTGTGCTCACTGTGGCTATAGCCATAAAATAGTTGCCATCTTCCCTATGCATGAGCTTGGCTTTATGGCTTATTATGTTGCAGTTATAAGATGCATTATCATTGCCCTCGAAAGAAACATGAGCCGTCCTTGGCTCATCGAAAAGATACAAATACTTGTATGGCACAAACACTTGCACTGTTCTTTGATTGATTACCTCACCATTAGCCTCTATAGATATAGGATAAGGTATCTTGTAGAAAGCAACTGCGAGGGCGAGGACTATTATCGTAATGACAACTGTTCCCAAGCTGACGAGGCGAGGAGGAACTTTACCTATCACGTTCCTCACCTTCTCGCTTCTCAATTCGATATTATCTGATTCTTTTTCTTTTTGTTCCATATCAAACGCTTTTTAGTTTCCCAATTCCAACTGATTCTTCACAAGATTATAGTATGCCCCTCGCTTGGCGGTCAAAGACTCATGGTTGCCTACTTCAACCACCTTTCCATGGTCGATGACCACTATTTGGTCGGCATTCTTCACCGTGCTTAGGCGATGAGCCACAATCACAACAGTCTTGCCCTTGTAGAACTTATCCAAGTTCTCCACGATACTTCTCTCATTGTTGGCATCGAGCGAGTTGGTCGCCTCGTCAAGGAAGATGTAGTCGGGATTCTTATACACCGCCCTCGCTATCAAGATGCGCTGTTTCTGTCCCTGGCTCAGTCCCACGCCATCACGTCCAATCTTGGTGTTGAACTTCAGAGGCAAAGCCATCACATAATCCTTGATACAAGCTATCTCGGCTGCTTTTAGCAACCGTTCCTTGTCTATGTCACCATCATCAACAGCAATGTTACGTGCGATACTCTCCGAGAAGATGACACCTTCCTGCATCACAACGCCACATTGTCTGCGCCACCACTTTTTGTTGAGTTTGCTGATGTCAGTATTTCCTATGTTGATTTTTCCCTCCAAGACAGGATAATAACCAAGCATCAAACGAATGAGGGTGGTCTTTCCACTGCCAGATGCACCAACGATGGCTGTTACCTTACCTTGCGGAACGTGAATGCTCACATCGTCTATGGTTTTGCGCAAAGCATGTGGGTCATACTTGAACATGATGTTCTTGATGTCAATGCCCTCATTCTTATCTTCAATAGAAGTTAGCAAGCCTTCCTTTCCATTCTCATCATCCATCTGGTGAATCTCGTTGATACGTTCCAAGCTAATCTTCACATCTTGCAGAGAATAGAAGAAGTTCATCAGTTGCTCCACTGGTGAGTTGAGCTGTCCGATGATGTATTGCACGGCAAGCATCATACCGAGTGTCATTTGTCCATGAATCACGGCGGTTGCAGCGACTACCGTAATGATGATGTTCTTCACCTCGTTGATAAAGATACTTCCTGCCTCCTGTGTCTGTTGGAGTTTGAGTGATTTCATCTGCACCCCAAACAAGTCTGCTTGCGTGTCCTCCCATTCCCATCTTCTACGTTGTTCACAATCCTGCAACTTGATTTCCTGCATGGAGGTGATAAACTCATAAGTTTTGTTATTGTTGATGGCTTGCTGCTCAAACAGTTCGTAATCAAGCACCTTTCTTCGCTTCAAGAACAAGGTCATCCATGCGCCATAGAGGATGCTTCCCAACAAGAAGATGGAAAACACCAACTTGTTGTAGAAGAAAAGCACCACCGAGAATACTACAAAGGTAAGCATGGCAAAGGTGATATTGAGTGTCTGCTGAGTGAGGAAGTTGTTAACACGGCTATGGTCGTTCATCCTCTGCATCAAGTCGCCCATGAGCTTCGTGTCAAAGAAAGACATCGGAAGTTTCAATAGCTTGATGAAGAAGTCGCTCACTAACGAGATATTGATGCGCAAGGATATATGGAGCAACAACCATCTGCGGATAAAGTCGATAACAGTTCGACTGATGGTAATCATCAACTGCCCCAAGAGTATAAGCCAAACAAATCCTATATCTTGGTTCTTGATACCGACATCCACGATTGATTGTGTAAGGAATGGCAGGACAAGTTGTAAGAGACTCCCGACTATCAAACCCAAGATGATTTGTCCGAAATACTTGAGGTATTTCTTCACATACCCAAAAAGAAATCGGAAAGAACGCTTTTCTTTGATGTTCTCTTCGCTCTCTATTTTATAAGTGAAGAATGCAGGGGTGGTTTCCAAGAACATAGCAATGCCCTTGTCCTCACCATTGGAGTTCGTGCTTATCCAATGTTGCTTGAACTCCTCTAACGTATAAACAACCAATCCCTTCCCTGGGTCTGCTACATAGAAGTTCTTTCCTTTCTTGACTTTATACAAGACAACAAAGTGATTTTGGTTCCAATGAAGGATACAAGGCAAAGGGACTTCACCTAGCACCATAGTTGTAGCTCTAGCGCATGTAGTATGCAAGCCAAGTGTATTTGCAGCCTCATTGATACCTAACAGAGAGACACCTTCCGTTGTAGCAAAACAAAGTTTCGACAGAGAATCCAAAGAGTATTCTCTGCCGAAATATTTGCATACCATTTGCAAGCAGGCTATGCCACATTGCATGGAATCATGTTGACGAAAAATGAAAAATTTCTTCATATTTATTTTTTTTGACAACATCATAAGAAATTAGCCAGAGTGCTTAATTCTAAATAGCTTTATCTTAAGATGGAGATACCCTCTTCTGTGCTATCCAAAACTTTGCCAAGCTTATGCTTCTTGTCTGCGTTTTTACGGAAAGTATATCTCAGAATCGCCCAAGGACGGAATTTCTTGTCTTTGTAATGATTCTCTGTCACGGAATGGAAAGAGCCATCTATGGTGGTCGTCTTGCTTTGGTATTCCCCAGTGATATGCTGTAGGCATATGCCAATGTAAAAGTCGGGTGTAATATTGTAATTCACTTGGAGGTTGGCAACAGAAAGTCGCATGTATTTTGTGCAAGCCAAGGCCGTGTAATCTCTTGAATTGTAATCTACATCGCCATAGAAAGAAAAATCCTTCACGTGCGCATTGAAGCCGAATGAGGCATAGGCGGAGTTCTTGGCATTTTGCCCCGTGAAATGGCTGGCCTTCCAGCCGCCACCTGCATAGACTCGCCCCCACTTGAAACGATAACTCAAGTCGGTTCCTGCTGAAGTTTGGGCGAAATGACCAGTGTTGGCGTAAGTGCTATAATAGACACCACCTTTGGAGTAGCCTTCATTTTCTATCATGTCACTTATGTATTTGTAATCGACTGTTGGCGTAAGATACAGCTTCCCTACATTCAACGTATAAGACACGGAAGCATACTGGGTCATTTGAGGCTTGAGCTCAGGGTTGCCGATGCTGACCAGCAAGGAGTCGGTTGACGTGTTGTAGGGATTGAGATATGCCACATTGGGGGCTGTGTTCGTGAGCCTGTAGCTCAAACGCACGGAGTTGTGGCTGTTGACGACCCACGTCGTGCTCACATTGCCTCTCGGACGAAAATAGCAGTAACTCACTTCGCCAGCCTTTGTCCATATTCCCTCTAGCCCTATGGATGCATTATAGCGCAGAAACTTGCAAGAGCCGCCATATCCAACATACATGTATTGATTGTAATTATGGTGCTTGAAAAGTGGATTCTTACCCATCAAGTTGTTGATTTCATCCATGACAAGCGTACTTCGGCTTCCTGCTATCAACGAACCGTTGTTGGCGAATTCCTTAGAGTAGTCTATGTTGAAACTTCCTGAATGGCGCTTGTTGTCGTAACGGGTATCGTCCTCGTCAAGTTGCTCGTCATAAAAATCCCTACGATTGGCGGTATATTTGTTTTTGTTGAAATTATAGGCCAAGCGCAATTCTAATTCGCTGTTTTTCGTAAACGTATGTTTGTAATACAGACTTGTGGTAAGAATGTTGCTTCTGTTCTTGTCGAGGGAATTGAAGCCATATGCCTGTGAAATATCCGTTTTATAGAATCCACGCGCCGAGCCATTTTCCTTCGTGGCATGATATGAATCATAGATTTGGGCGGCAAAATAATCTCTTGCCGTCATTTGGTACTTCAACAGCAATTCGCCTATCCATTTGCTGCCATCATTGCGAGTTGACAGATTGTAACTCTGCTTGTAACCAGTATTCTCACGGTTCACGAGCGATTCCACGTCGTCATGATATTTGTAGTGGTAAGCAGCCCTGCCATAAAGGCTCACCTTATGATTTCCCACCTCAAAATATCCCACGCCAAAACCATTGTCAAGCGGGATTTCATGGCGTGTCGCCCCTTCAAGCCATAAATATGGCTTGGTCTGTTTTTTTAGTTTTATGTTCAAAATGCTCGTCACGCCTTCTTGCAAATATCGGGCAGAAACAGAGTTTACGACTTCCACGGATTCGATGTCGGCTGGGGAAATCGGACCGATGCCAGAATTGACCATGTTGCCATTGATGAGAATCAGGGGAGTTTCTCCATTTAGCATTTTCACCGACGAGGTGTTGGCGTCGGATATGATGGTAGGAATCTCTTGTAAAGCCATAAAGGGATTGTTCATCTTCTTGGCATCTGCCGACAGATAGAACACCTCGCCATTGGCAGTCCTCCTTACTATCTGGCTACGGTCTGCTACTACTGTTACCTCGTCCAGTGTTTTCGTATCTTCCTCCAGTTTATATATACGCTTGGTCGTTTCAGTTATGCAGAGAGAGTCACAAACCGTTTGATAGCCAAGACATGTCACCTCTATAGCATAATTTCCATCGGGAACATTGCTCAAGGAAAAATGCCCTTTCTTGTCAGAAGAGGTTGTCTTAAAAATCTTTCCGTCTTGTATGAGCAACACATATCCATTTGCTATCCCCACCTTGCCGTTCATAGAGACAATGTCTCCATGAAATACGTTCTGGCCATGAGCAAACGCAAAGTTAGCAAGCGCAATCAATAGTATGATAGTTCTATTTATATAGCTCATTTTTAAGAATGTTATACTTAAACAAATACATCAGATACTCTTTTTGAGTAAGATTACAAGCGTCGAAAGTGCAAATTTTGTCTTTATTTACCAATAATTGCCTATTACATATGCCTAAACAAGCTGGAAACCATTTGCAAGTTTTGCAATAGCTTGGTTGCATGTCTGAATACCAACTTTTCATTTTTTCTTCATTCCAATGGATTTTACCAGAAATCATATCAAGTTTTCCCAATGCGTTTTCGTCGTTAAATTTAGAAATTGTTGTGCATTTGAAAATTTTCCCATCATAATTAAATAGAACTTGATTTTTCCTTTCTGCAAAACAGACGCAACCCTTGGGCATGAAATAATAATCTACAAGAAATTTTCTCTCTAAAAAAGTTTGGATAGCATTTTTTAGAGCTTCTGTATTTACTTTTTCAGTTTTTAGCTGCCATACTTTCTTTATTATGACATACGTTTTTCTACGATCTAAGAAATCTATATCGTCAATTATTTCCTCTATATCTCGTAAAGTTCTATTATCAAAATTTACTCTAACAGCAACCCAACGCTTACCTATCTTCTCATTAATTTCTTTTAGAGTCTTGATGGTTTTTGCATAGGTATCCATTCCTGTTATTTTATCCACTTTAATTTTGTTATGGCTACTATGCCCTCCATCCAAAGTTATCTGAAAATGGCATCTAAACTGCTTAAGATAATTTATTTGCTCAGATGTAATAAGAGTGGAGTTTGTTGTAAAATCTGCTATCAACTCTATACTTCTTTCAGAACAAAATACATTTGAATAATCAAGCAATTGTTTTATCCCGTCAAAATACAAAAATGGTTCTCCACCAAAAAAAGACAATTTTAATGTCTTAAATTTAGTTGTTTCATAATGTAAATATATGTTCTTTTTTATAGCTTCTATAACACCAGAGCTTAGCTTGCTACCTACAATTCTATTTTCATAGCAATACCAACAACTAAGATTGCAATCTAACGTTGTGTTTACAACGACATTATACAATCTATCGCTATTAATCATTTTTTCCTTCCCAACAAGAATATTTCCACATTCGTCAATAGTATCGTCGATGATAAATTTATTCTCTACAAGTTTATCATACAGTTTGGGATTCCTTGCTTTTATAACTTCTACATTTTGGACGTTTCCTTCAAAAAGTTTATGGCATGCTTCATTTAATAATAAAAAACAATTGCTAACCGAACAATAATGAAGAAATTGGTGTGGAAGAATTTCTTCATAAAATTGATATTGGGAATTTTTCATATATATAAAATTCTTATAGTAAGCGTTGCCCACTGATGGTGAGCAACGCTTTTGATAATAATACAATTTCAGTGCAAAATTCTAAAAATGCTCTTCTAAAGACACATTGCATTTACCTGACCCATTGTTGGTGCCAGAACATTTTCCACTGTCATTGTTTGTACCCGAACAAGTACCATCTGCATTATTGGTCGTAGATGCTTCTTGTCCAACACTTCCACCTGCAACAAGAAGCATTTCTTCTTTTTGCAATGCATCTACCATGGACTTTGGCAGTGACATAAATTGTGAATTTCTTTCCATAATACCCTGTTTATGAAAGTTAATACTTAATTTATGAAAGAGTTGACATAATATATCACTCTTTTATGTCGGCAAATATATAGCTATTTTTTGAAGTTTCCAAGAAAAGCACTCTGTGTTTTTAAGAATTTATATATAATTAACGATATTAAGAGCGTTTTGTCAGAAAAATAGTAGTCTTTTCGACAAAAAAACACAACTCAAATGGGAATACTTTCTTTTTGCTATTTTTACATGTCATACGTAATAAAATTAATGAGTGCGAATAGAATCCTTGTAAACTGTAATACGTTTTCTTACGTTGTCTATGATATTTCCATCTCGTTGCACATGGAAGTACTTCTCGATGTAGCGAATGTTCGGGTCATCAGCAGGTAGCACCATCTTCAATGCCCTATACTTCAAGTCTGCCTCCTCCCAATCTTGGTAATCTCGCCATTGGGTTAGATTGCCCCAAATGGAAATGACAAGAGATAGAGCCAAGCCACCTATGAAAAGAAGAACATTCTTTGAGGTTGGCTCGAAGCGATGGGTTACAACCTTCTTTTGAGGTGATTTGTTCATCACTTCAAGTTTATCTTGCAATGCCTTTGAGAAAACATAATTCGGGGTCTTGCTCGTTTCCACCAACTTGCAGATGGTGATGAGGTCGATGCGAACACGATTCGTGCTCAGCAATGGGAAAAGGGTATCTCTTGCCTCGTCCTCGTATTTCGCCATCAGCTCCAACGCCTCGGGCAGGAGTTTCACCCTGGCAAGTGTTCTTCGACATATCGATACCCTCATGGGTGCTGAGTTCACTGATATGCTCGTCCACGAAGGAGAGAAGGGTGGCCTGTGTCTTGACACTGCCCTGCAAAGCCTCCTTGACATCCCTTGCCTCGAAGTCCGTCCTCTTTTCCACAAGCACATCGAAAGCCTTTTGTCCGCTCTTTTTGAGGTAGAGCAACACCTTGAATTTTTCGATTTTCATAACGCTTACATTTTGAGTGTGCAAATATAATCATTTTGTAAGCGTTCCTTGATACGCAAAACATTGAGAATCAGCGCAATAAAATCCGTTGATGCACAAAGTTGCCTTTACGTATTGTTACCTGCTTTGCATAGGTAACTGTGGCTCACGATTTGGTAACTGAACTACTTCAATATTCCTCACTCGCTTGCTTTATGTCGATTTGGCAACTTTGTGCAAATCTACTCATTCCCAACTGTTTACGTTCCAACCTCTCTTATTCTCCTTTGGCTGCTTTAGAGCTTTGTGTTAAAATATCTAACTCATAGAGTTACGGTTGAAAAGTCATAGAGTTACGAGGGATAACTCGGTGTTTTCGCATGGCTTACTATCATATTTCGCAATTCGCCATTGATTTGCAGCGTGACAGTTGTGACACAGAATAATGCGGTACGCCGTTTCACCATCATTTACACAGATTCACCATCCTAGACTCTTCGTCATCGACATAGATTCTCCGTCATTGACATAAATGCAGAAAATCTCCAATATCCAGGAATATCCACCCGAAAATTTTTTCCTCTCAAAAGTTTTTCGTAATTTTGCACCTTGAAAATAAGAGAAATGGAGAAAACAATGGAGAATCGTGCCCAGAACACAAAGGAACAAGCCCCTGATATGAAGAATCAGACTCTGAACATGAAGAATCAGACAGACAAGGCCATGTATAGCATCGGACTCGATGTAGGCTCTACCACAGCCAAGATTGCCGTCATCGACAGCAGAAACAACTTGATTTACTCGAAATACGAACGCCACAACGCTCGTGTCACAGAACTTGTGTCTCGATACTTCGACGAGATACAGACCCTCATTGGCAATGCCGAAGTGAACGTATGCGTGACGGGAAGCGTGGGAATGGCCACAGCCGAGCAGCTCAAGGCTGAGTTTGTGCAGGAAGTGGTGGCAGCAAGCATCTATGCCCGCAATGCCCATCCCGAGGCGAAGGCTCTCATCGACATCGGAGGAGAAGATGCCAAGGTCATCTTCTTCAAGTCATCTCCAGTTTACAATCAGAAAGGAGGCATGGAGCTTAACCCAAAAGAAGGCATGAAGCTCAACCAAAATGGAGGCATGGAATTGCGCATGAACGGTAACTGCGCCGGAGGCACAGGTGCCTTTATCGACCAGATGAGCGTGCTGATGGGCGTAGATAACCAGAAGATGAGCGAACTGGCGATGAAAGCCAAGCACATCTATCCGATGGCGGCACGCTGCGGCGTGTTTGCCAAGACCGACATCCAGAACCTGATGGCACGCAACCTGCCCGAGGAGGACATCGCAGCCAGCATTTTCCATAGCATCGCCGTGCAGACGGTGGTGACGCTCTCGCATGGCATGGACTTCCATGCCCCTATCCTGCTCTGCGGCGGTCCGCTCACTTTTCTCCCAGCCCTCCGCAAGGCGTTCTGCGACTACATGAAGCTATCGCCCGAGGATTTCATTGTCTCAGAAAACAGCAATTTGATTCCAGCCATGGGATGCGCCTACCGGGCGAAGAAATCTCACTCGGATTCCAAGAATCAAGCGAATTCCATGCCCCTCACAGATTCCACATCATCCCGAACAAATCTCGCAGATTTTAAAATGCGCCTCAGCAAAGAAATTTCCACCGAATGGCATAGTAGCTTGCAGCCATTGTTTAAGGACGACAGGGAGCACGAGAAATGGCTTAAATCGAAAGCTAAGTTCGCCACCGACACCAAACCGCTCGAAAAAGGCAAACAGCGCATCGTGATTGGCATCGATTCGGGCTCCACAACCACAAAAATCGTAGCCGTAAGGTTGGAGGGAGACATTGTCTTCACGAATTATCGCCTAAACCTCGGCAACCCTATCAAGGCGGTGGCCGACGGATTGAAGGCACTCAAGGACGAGGCTGCCCATAGAGGCGCGGAACTCGAAATCGTAGGCTCTTGCTCCACGGGCTACGGAGAGGAACTGATCAAGGCGGCATTCAACCTGGACAGCGGCATCATCGAGACCATGGCGCACGAGCGTGCCGCCGCCTCACTGATGCCCGACGTGAGCTTCATCCTCGACATCGGCGGACAGGACATGAAGGCCATCTTCGTGGAGAAGGGAGCCGTGGTGCGCATGGAACTCAATGAGGCTTGCTCATCGGGGTGCGGCACCTTCATCCAGACCTTCGCCAACAACTTGGGCTACAACGTGAGCGACTTCGCCAAGCTCGCCTGCCAGTCGAAGGCTCCTTGCGACCTGGGCACCCGATGCACCGTGTTTATGAACTCGAAGGTGAAGCAGGTACTCCGCGAAGGGGCATCCGTGGCTGACATCTCGGCTGGCATCTCCTACTCCGTCATCAAAAATTGCCTATACAAGGTGCTGAAGCTCCATGGCAACGAGAACCTGGGAGGCAAGATAGTGGTGCAGGGTGGAACGATGAGAAACGATGCCGTGGTGCGTGCCTTCGAACTTCTCACACACACCGAGGTGGCTCGAAGCAACATGCCTGAGCTGATGGGTGCCTACGGCTGCGCCCTGCACGCCGCTCATCTCGCGAAGATTCCGCAAAAAGATTTACACCGACAAGACTTGACAGAAACTGAAAATAAATCGGCAAGAACCATCGACGACCTCCTGAGCCTCGCCCACTACGAGACGAAGCAATTGCAGTGCAAGGGTTGCGAGAACCATTGCTTTGTATCTCGATACACCTTTGCGGGCGGCAACAAATTCTACTCGGGCAACAAGTGCGAACGTGTGTTCAACAACAAAGGAAGAAACGAGATAAAGGGGAAAAATATCTACGATTTTAAATATCGCTTACTATTTGATAGAAAGACAGTTGACCCCCTTGATGTAACAAAACGCTACGTAAAGGTAGGCATCCCTCGCATCCTCAATATGTATGAGGAATTTCCTTTTTGGAATGCCCTTCTCCGTCATGCCGGCTTCGATGTCGTACTTTCCTCGGAATCCACATTTAGCAGGTACGAGGGAGCCTTGAACACGGTGATGAGCGACAACATCTGCTTCCCTGCCAAACTCGCCCACAGCCATCTGAAGGAACTGAACGAGAACCCCGAGGTGGATAGAATCTTGATGCCATACGTGGTGTATGAGCACAACGACGACCCCGACAACACACTGAACAGCTTCAACTGCCCTGTGGTATCGGGCTATAGCGACGTCATCAAGAGTGTCATCGACCTCAAGAAGCCTATCGACTCCCCTGTCATAAACTTCGCCCAGCCGAAGGCCCTGGAGAAGCAAATCGTAGAATATCTCCACGAATTGGGTGTGAGCAAGAAGATGGCGAAAGTCGCCCTGCAAGAGGCGATAAAGTCACAAGAGAAATACAACAAGGACATCAAGGAGAAAGCCCTGGAGATTCTTGGACATAGCTCCTTTGCCGCGGATTGCAAATTGACCATCCTCCTCGCCGGTCGCCCTTACCATACAGACCCCCTCATCCAGCACAAGTTATCAGAGATGATAGCCAACCTTGGCGTGAACGTCATCAGCGACGATATCGCAAGAAGCACGCCCGACACGGAAAACGACAAGAGCGACCCAAGCCATTGCGTAGCTGAGACTTATCTCGTAAAGCAATGGGCTTATATGAACCGCATCATGAAGGCGGCGCAGTGGGCTGCCGAGCAAGGCAACGACGTGCATTTCGTGCAGATGACCAGCTTCGGCTGCGGTCCAGACAGTTTTATACAAGACGAAATCCGTGACATCATGAAGCGTCACGGAAAACCCTTCACGCTCTTGAAAATCGATGACGTGAGCAACATCGGAAGCCTCAAGCTCCGTGTCCGCTCGCTCGTGGAAAGCCTCAAGGGAGTGAAGATTGAAGAACGAAGAGTGAAGAATACCGCACTTACCCAGACAAAAGTCTTCCAGAAGAAGGACGTACACCGCACGATACTCGCCCCATTCATGACGGAGTATCTCACCCCTATCATCCCGCCTATCCTCAAGCTGATAGGCTACAATGTGCAGGTGCTCCCGATGAGCGACGAGGCGAGCGCCGAGCTAGGATTGAAGTTTGCCAACAACGAGGTGTGCTACCCTGCCACCCTCATCGTGGGAGACATCATCAAGGCGTTGAAGTCTGGCAAATACGACCTCCAGAACACCGCCGTGGTGATGAGCCAGACGGGCGGACAATGCCGTGCCACCAACTACGCCGGACTCATCAAGCGAGCCATGGTATCGAATGGTTTTCAGGACGTTCCGCTGATAACCCTCGGCGTGACAGCCTCCACGGGCGAGGCATCGGGCAACACCGACGACAAGCAAGACTACAACGAGCAGGAGGGCTTCAACGTGCCTTGGCTCAAGTACTCGCAAATCATCGTCACCGCCATCCTCTATGGCGACGCCATCAACGAGATGTACAACGCCTGCATCGTGAGAGAACGCAAGGCGGGCATCGCCAAGGAGCTGCGCGACAAGTACATGCGCCTCATCGACGAGCCTATCTCCCACAACTCCGCCAAGGAACTCATCCAGCTTCTGGAGAAAGCTGCCAAGGAATTCGATACGAACACCCTCGACCGAGACCTGCCGAAGGTAGGAATCGTGGGCGAGATATTCCTGAAGTTCAACCCCTTCTCCCATCAGTATCTGGAGAAGCAAATCATATCCCGGGGCATCGAGGTGGTACCGCCGCTGCTCGCCCCGTTCTTCCTGCAGGAATTCGTCAACGTGGAGGTACAGAAGCACATGCGTCTGAGTTGCACCCGAGTGCCCGACTTCGTAGTGAAGGGAGCCTACCAGACGCTCATCGGAAGGAGACTGCGCCAGGTGAACAAGGCAGCGTCTAAATTCCGGTATTTCCGCCACTTCACCAACATCTACGACGATGCCAAGGATGTGGAAGGCTTGGTAAGCATGGCAGCCCAGTTTGGCGAAGGATGGCTCTTGCCAGCCGACATCGTGGGCTACATCCGCGACGGCGTAACCAACATCATCTCTCTGCAACCCTTCGGCTGCATCGCCAACCACGTGATTTCGAAGGGCATCGAGAAGCGTCTGCACGACCGCTTCCCGCAGCTTAACCTCGTATCGCTCGACTTCGACTCGGGCGTATCAGAGGTCAATGTAACAAACCGTCTGCTGCTCTTCCTCGACAGCATCGCATCTTGATTTTATCCTACGGAATTTAAACGGATTCTAAACGGAAATAGACATCGAAAATCCGTATATATTCCGTTTAAGTTCCGTAGGATTCTAAAAAATCAGTAGGATTCTAAAAAAAATCAGTCTCGCAAACAAAAAAGCCCATCTAATTCTTTGAAAAATAAGAAAATAATCGTATCTTTGCACACGAATTTTATTGATACACATAAGACAATGAGTAAAGATACATTAACTCATCAGCTGACGGAGACCATCGACGAGCTTTCTAGCGCCGAATCCCTGAAAGGTCTCTTCCATCAGCATAGAGACGGAAATCCACTTCCTTCGGGCAAGGCGCTCGAAGACATCATCAGTCTGTCTCGATCCATCCTCTTTCCGGGATATTTCGGCAATTCGTCCGTCAATATCTCCACCATCAAGTATCACATCGGAGTAAGAGTAGAGAAACTCTACGCCATGCTCTCGGAACAGATTCTGGCAGGACTCTGCTTCGCCAACGACTGCGAGACGGAGACCCAGGCAGAGCTGCAACGACAGCGTGCCAAGGCAGGTGTCATCGCCGCCAAGGCCATCATGGAGTTCCCGAAGCTCAGAAAGATTCTCGCCACCGACGTAGAGGCTGCCTACGAGGGCGACCCTGCGGCAGTGAGCCAGGGAGAAATCATCTCTTGCTATCCAGTCATCAAGGCTATCACCAACTATCGCATCGCCCACGTGCTCTACAAGCTGGGTGTGCCACTGATACCCCGCATGATGACCGAGCTAGCGCACTCTGAGACCGGCATCGACATCCACCCAGAGGCCACTATCGGCAAGCATTTCACCATCGACCACGGCACGGGCGTGGTAATCGGTGCTACCTGCATCATAGGCGACAACGTGAAGCTTTACCAGGGTGTGACCCTCGGAGCCAAGAGTTTCCCACTCGACAAGGACGGCAACCCTATCAAGGGCATTCCTCGCCACCCTATCCTCGAAGACGATGTCATCGTGTATGCCAACGCCACCATCCTAGGCCGCATCACCATCGGCAAGGGCTGCGTAGTAGGTGCCAACGTATGGGTAACCAAGGACATGCAGCCAAAAACAAAAAAATATAGAAAAGAAAAACAAAGTTTATTAGATATTGAATTCAATAATGGAACAGGAATTTGAACTCATTGCCAAGACCTTTATGGGTCTGGAGCCAGTCTTGGCTGAGGAGCTCACCCAACTGGGTGCTAACAATGTACAAATAGGTCGCCGCATGGTATCTTTCACGGGCGACAAGGAAATGATGTATCGTGCTAACTTCCAGTTGCACACAGCCATCCGCATCTTGAAGCCTATCAAGCACTTCAAGGCTCGTTCTGCCGAGGAGGTATATGACGAGATTCAGAAAATCAAATGGGATGACATCTTGGACGTCAAGAAGACTTTCTCGGTAGATTCTGTGGTCTATTCAGAGGAGTTCCGCAACTCTCGCTTCGTGACCTACAAGGTCAAGGACGCCATCGTCGATTGGTTCCGCGAGAAGCAGGGCACACGCCCTAACATCAGCGTGTCTAACCCAGACATCCGCCTCAACATCCATATCGCAGAAGACAACGCCACACTGAGCCTCGACTCCAGCGGCGAGAGCTTGCACCGCCGTGGCTACCGCCAGGAGCAGGTGGAGGCACCGCTCAACGAGGTGCTCGCAGCCGGCATGATTCTCATGACAGGCTGGAAGGGCGAATGCGACTTCATCGACCCTATGTGCGGTTCGGGCACCATCGCCATCGAGGCTGCCCTCATCGCCCGCAACATATCACCAGGTGTATATCGCAAGGAATTCGCCTTCGAGAAGTGGAACGACTTCGACCAGGATCTCTTCGACAGAATCTACAACGACGACTCGCAGGAGCGTGAGTTCACACACCACATCTACGGCTACGACATCGACATGAAGGCGGTAAACACCGCCAACCTCAATGTGCGCGCAGCTGGTCTTACCAAAGACATCACCATCCAACAGCAGGACTTCAAGGACTTCACCCAGCCAGCCGAGAAGAGCATCATCGTGATGAACCCTCCATACGGCGAGCGTATCTCTACCCCTAACCTCCTGAACACCTACAAGATGATAGGCGAGCGATTCAAGAAGGCTTTCGCCGGCAACGAGGCTTGGGTATTGAGCTATCGTGAGGAATGCTTCGAGCAGATTGGCTTGAAACCAAGCATCAAGATTCCTGTATATAACGGAAGCTTGGAGTGCGAGTTCCGCAAGTATGTGATGTTCGACGGCAAAATGAAGGACTTCCGCTCTGAGGGCGGCATCGTGAAGACTGAGCGCGAGAAGCGAGAGATGGCACAGAAACACCGCTTCAAGAAGGAGCGTGAGTTCAAGAAACGTGTAAGCGAGGAAACAGAGAACGAGGAGGCAGACATCCGCAGCTTCCAGTTCCACAGCCATCGTTTGGAGGACTTCGAGAAGCGTCGCGCCGAGTTCCGCAAGGGCGGAAGAGCTCGCATCGGCGAGGGAGGCAGAAGAAACAATGACGACGACCGCAAAGGCGGACGCAGCTTCGGCGGAAAACGTGACGACAAGCGTGGCGGATTCAAGGGCGACCGCAAGGGTGGCCGTGACTTCGGCAAGCGCTTCGAGAAAGCTGGCAAGCGTGGAGGATTCAAGGGCGACAAGCGTGGCGGAAAAGCTTTCGACAGCAAACCAAGCTTCAACGACTCTGACTTCGACGACGAGGATTAAATGATAAGATAAAAAGACCTTGATGTAACAAAACACTACGTCAAGGTCTTGAAAAAAATCTAGAAAACATGAATTTAAAAAATTCGCTATACACATTATCTCTAGCTGCTATGATGGCAATCGGCACGGTAAACGCGCAAGCACAGGGGGTAGTTCCCGCACAGAAAGGCGACAAGGCTTTCACCCTGGAAGACCTGAACTTCGGTGGCAACAACTATCGCAAAATGGTGGCAAAGAACCGCTGGTGTACTTGGTGGGGCGACCAGCTCATCCACCAAGACGTAGAGGCTTGCTATCTCGTGAACAAAAAAACAGGCAAGGAGACCAAGCTCTTCGGCATCAACGACATCAACCAGGCCATCGGTCCTACCAAGGACCGCAAGGTACACGCCCTCTACAATGCTCAGTTCCCCTTTGCAGGCAAGAACATCGTGGTCATCAACGAGGGTAGCAAGACCTACACCGTGGATTGGAAGAAGCGCAAGCTCGTAAGCACGATGGAGTTCGAAGACGGTGAAGACCTCTTGGAGGCTAACGCCCAGCAGAACGCCTTCGCCTACCTCAATGGCAGCAACCTTTGGGTACGCACCGCTGATGGCAACAATATGCAAATCAGCAACGACGGAAGCCGTGAAATCGTATATGGACAGAGTGTTCACCGTGATGAGTTCGGCATCTCGAAGGGTACTTTCTGGAGCCCAGATGGAAGCAAACTCGCCTTCTATCGCATGGACCAGAGCATGGTGACCGACTATCCACAGGTCAACATCC
>ERZ808242.1028-NODE-1028-length-17450-cov-12.899569_pt1 | contig 17450 bp, 19 predicted proteins | sample MGYA00521244_ERZ808242 | MGnify/ENA primary metagenome ERZ808242 (study PRJEB31516, sample SAMN03275573) | gut metagenome | biome: mammalia-associated habitat; material: feces | host: Papio cynocephalus | place: Kenya | collected 2012-07-27 ... | reverse complement strand
TCTGGTACTATCTATGTGCTTGATTTACAGAGAAGTCCAAAAATTGACTGCTAACCGTAAGGGTGTGAACGCTTGAGAATATACCTTTGCGAAAACCAAGAAACGCAAAGGAAATGGAAACTAGCAAGGAGTACTACGACAGGATAATGTCGGACTACAAGTCAAGAGGAGCTCGCCGGAGCCTGCGGAAGTATTGTATGGATGAGGGTGTGGACTATCAGTGGCTGCTGAAAGCGCAGAAGGAGTATTCAGGCACGGGTCAGAAGCCCGGGACGGCCTCCCGCTTCATAGCGCTGTCGCCGGAAGGAGAGGCGTCGCAAGTCAAGCCGGCGGCACCGGAGGGCGGGCAACCGTCAGCGGAAGCGGAGTGGACGATACGGCGTCTGGTGCTGTCCGGCCCGTACGGGGAACTTGAGATAAGCGGCGGGAGCATGCCGGCGCTTCTGTCTCTGATGGAGAAACTGAGATAGGGAGGACGGGACATGATAAACTTTACAAGCAGGACGCAGTACTACCTGAGTCCGGAGCCTACGGACATGCGTAACGGGCGCAACGGCCTGGCGGGGATCGTGCGTGAGCTGATGTGCGAAGACCCTTATGATTATGACAAGGCATACATCTTCTATTCGAAAGACTGCCGAAAGGTGAAGATCCTCCACTACGACCTGAACGGCTTCGTGATGTACGAGAAGTGGTTCGACGACGGGAAGTTCCTGAAGCCGAAATTCATTGAGATGAAGAAAAGCCACAAGATAAGCCGTGAGATGCTGATCCTGTTCATGTCGTCCCCGGTACAGACGGAGATGGTGATATGAGTGAAAAATTTGACATGGCGCAGATGAAGGCCAGGTTCCAGGCTGCGCATGAAGAGTTTTCCGACCTTGTCGGCAAGTTGAACTCCGGCGAGTTGGAGGAAGGCAAGCTGCCGCGCATATATGAACTGGAGCGTGAGATCGAGGGAATCATGGATCAGATCAGCATCGAGAACCAGAGACTCCGCGAAAAGATAGAGGAAAGATGCGCCAGAATCAGAAGGTCCGAGATGGAAATAGAACATCTGAAGAAGAGGTCTGAAATTTTGGAAAAACGCTTGAAAAAGTGAGTTTACCTATTGCGTAATTCACTAAAAATTAGTAACTTCACAACATGGAAACAACGCAAGACATAATGAGAAAGGAGTATTCGATACTGGCGTCGGAGAACGTTCGCCTTACGAATATCAATTCTCATCAAGCCTCCAGGATCAAGTTTCTGGAAGGCGAGAACGCATGTCTTGTGTCCGAACTTAATGAGGCCGAGCGAAGATGTCTGGATCTTGAGATGTCTGACAAGGCATGGATGGAGAAATGCAAGTCTCTTGAATCGCGGATTGCGGAACTGGAATCCCAGCAGTCGAACCTCGAGTCGTTGGCGAAGGACGCCGGGACTGACTACGAGTCCGTGGTGAACCTTATCCGCCGCAGGACGTTCAACACCAACAGTGATGCGACGAGATATCTCAACGGGGAGGTCGGCGTGTCGGACGCGCGCCTGTCGGGCCTGAACCTGAACGACCTTGTGAAGGAGATAAGGCGCAGGTACGTGGACGGGGAACAGGCGGAGTCCCGCTCGGAAGGAGAGATAAAAGTGTTCTCCGGGCCGAAGCATGGGCGCGGTAGCGCCAAGGGCGTGAAGAAGCCGAGGCGTGTCTATACCGGGACGCTGCTGTCGAGGATGGGTATTGATGCTTCGGACCTGCCTGCCGGATCGAAGCTTATCCGCAGGCGCAAGAAGGACGGAACGGTCGGCTACGACGAATGGGTCGTGGTGGTGTATGACTATATTCCTGGCCAGGTGGGCCGCCGCGAATATGTGGTGGGGCGCTTCAATGTTCCAGGAGATGACCCGAAAAACAGCAAAGGGCCTCAGCTGATAACGGACGGGGCATACGTCAGTGCGGCATTCGCCCGGTTTTATTTTGTGTCGAAGATAGAACTGGGAATGAGCGAGAACCGCATACTGAGCGCATTCAAGTCAATGCATGCGGAAATACCCCAGTCGACATTGAACAGTTGGATGCACAAGGTGATGAAGTGTCTCAGAGAATCCCTTCAAGGCCACATGCTTGAGGAGCTGAAGAAATCGTCATACGTACAGAATGACGAGACTCGTATAGACGTGCGAAGCGTGTTGGACGGGAAAGAGGAATACCGCACGGAATACATCCACGGTTGCATATCGACGGAGCGGAGAGTGGCGGTGATGTTGTACGAGGAGGGAAGCCGCAGTGCTGAGGTTCAACTGGAAAACATCTTCAAGGGGTCGTCAATAGAGGCGTTCACCTGCGACAGGGCGGCGATATACGGTACGATAGAGCGTTGCATGGTGGAGTATGGAGTGATGCGTGCGGCCTGCTGGTTCCACGGCCGCCATTACCTTGTGGACGCATACATATCGGACAAGCGTGTCGGGCCGCTGATAGAGATGGCGAACACGCTGTTCCTGATAGAGCGTGAATGTGCGGACAAGCCGGCGTGGCTGCGGCTGAAATACCGCAAGGAGCACAGCCTTCCGATAGTTGATGCGATAATGCGACGATTGAAGGCGATGCGAGGGGACAGCAGTTACGGGACTCTGGTCCAACGTGCGGTGAACTATATACTGGACGATGAGCAGTCATTCAGGATGTTCCTTACGGACGGGAGGATAATGATGCACAACAACGCGGCGGAGCGCATGTTCCGTCACATAGCCATGGGCAGGCGTAACTGGCTCCACAGCGGGAGCCATGATGGGGCGTGCAACATAGCGTTCATGTACTCGCTGCTGGAGAGCTGCAAGCTGAACGGACTGGACTTCGGCGACTACATCGAGGATGTGATGACGCGCATCTCGGAAGGAGATGCGGACTATCAGGCGATGATAGCGTGCAACTACAGGCCGCGGACGAAGGCGGCGGTGTCGTAAATCGCCCCTGACAGAAAAATAATCAGGAAAAATATAAAAATCGAGCTCCGTAACGTCTTGAAACTGAACAGGACGTTAGGATGGTAGTTTACCAAAAATTGACTGCTACCAAAAATTGACTGCTAACTTACTAAATGCTATCATACGTTATGTTATTTTTATTATATAAAATTCTGTTCACGATTGTCTCATTCTTGCTTCTTGCTGTTTTTTTTCTTATAAACAGGAGTATAGATTTAGAAGCATTGATAGGATTTAGTATTCCACCTATTATTTCTTATTCCATTTATATAATAACAAGCCTTTTCTTGTCATGGCTATGTACATTGGCGATGCCGAAGTTAGAATCAGTTAACATTTGTGGACAAAATATTAAGATGGTAGAATCCGCTGATTACACAATGGTTCCGATGTATATAGCCTATGTCTTTTTAGGAGTAAGTCTTCAAAGTATGATGTCCCTGCTATTTTGTTATTCGTTAATCACGATTATCTGCTTTCGATCTCAAAGTTATCTTTTTAACCCTCTGTTTTATGTGTTAGGTTACAAATTTTATTTTATCACAAATAGTGAGAACAAGAAGTTGTTATTGATGACAAAGAATCAGATTTATTTTGGACAGAAATTTGATTCTCGGATCATCAAGAAGTTGAATGACTACACATATGTAGATACAAATGTAGATACAAACCGAAAATAATATGGATTATTTAATGGCAAAGACCAAGGGACGAGGAACTGGGGATTTTATTGTAATGACATCGGAGTCGCCTTTTTTTCAAACCCCAAAAGTAGCTAATAGTTTGGCATACAACGATGAATATAAATTGCAAGATAATGAATGGTTTGTTTTAGATTTCTTCTCTAGGAAAAATTATTGCTGGGAATTACTGAAAAAACCATTTGATGCTAGCGCATACAGCAATTTGCCAAGAGATTATTACCCTACAATAAGCTATATGTATGTTGTTCAAGATGGCACTTTCTTTTTTCAAAAAATAACCAATTGTAAGGTTTTACAGAAGAAAGTGGTGTCGTTTAGCCTAAATAATGAACCTGAATGCATAAATATGGCATATGCTATTATAATTGATATGATTCCGGATGCTATGTACGTTGTTCCTGAGGATAAATTGTATTTTCGTAAATTGTCAGACGTGACAAACATATTTGTCGGCATTGATGAATTATACAAGGAGGCTACTGATGAAGAGACATCATCGTTCCTCAACATAGAGATACTTAATGTTTGCACTGATTTGACGGCGGACAAAGTTAAAACGGCGAATCGTAGACGCATCAAGGCGGCAATGGATAGGTATAATAATTTTTCAGTTTCCCAAAAGGTGAACTTAATTGAGTATTTGAAAAAATATAATACAAAACTTCGATATGATGAGGGAATGAATAAATTTATGGTTTCATCGGATGCCGAACTAACGGATTTATTGAATGGCATTAATCAACGTTATTATACGGCGGAAATTGATGGAGAACAACGTTTGGCTAATTCGGTAACGATACTTCAATAGATAGCAATACAATGAAAACAATAATGCTCGTATTCGGAACGCGACCAGAGGCCATAAAAATGTGTCCATTGGTCAAGGAAATCCAAAAACACAAAAAAGAGTTTCATGCAGTAGTATGTGTGACTGGTCAGCACCGTGAAATGCTAGACCAAGTATTAACAATTTTTGATATTCATCCGGATTTTGACTTAAATATCATGAGGCAAGGTCAGGATCTAACGGATGTCACGACTCGTGTTCTCATAGGTATGCGTGGTGTATTTAGGGTGTGTAGGCCAGATGTTGTTCTTGTGCATGGGGATACTACTACATCAACAGCTGCTGCGCTTGCCGCTTTTTATCAGCAGATACCGGTAGGTCATGTGGAAGCAGGACTCCGCACCTATGACGTATATAGCCCATGGCCTGAAGAAATGAATCGCCAGATAACAGGTCGTATAGCAAATTATAACTTCTCTCCAACTTCTTTGTCTGAGAAGAATCTGCTAGAAGAAAGAGTTCATGGAAGTGTATATGTTACAGGAAATACTGTGATTGACGCTCTTTTGATGGTCGTAGAAAAATTAAAAAACAATGAGGCTATGGCTGCTGAGCAGGCAAATAATTTGGCAAAAGCCGGTTATGATGTCAAAAGACTTAATTCTGGAAGGAAATTGGTGCTTATAACAGGCCATCGCCGAGAGAATTTTGGGTCGGGATTTATTAATATTGTAACAGCTATTCGTGATTTAAAAAACAAGTACCCAAGCGTTGATTTTGTTTATCCGATGCATCTAAATCCAAATGTTAGAAAACCTATCCATGAAGTGTTCGGTATAGATTTGATTAATAGAGATAATATGTTTTTTATTGAACCATTGCAATATCTTGAATTTGTGTATCTGATGGAGAAATCAACGATAGTGCTTACTGATTCCGGAGGAATTCAGGAAGAGGCTCCAGGGCTAGGTAAACCTGTTCTTGTTATGCGTGATACAACGGAGCGACCAGAGGCATTGTTGCATGGAACAGTTCGCCTTGTAGGAACAGACTATAATAAAATTGTGAGAGAGGTAAGTACACTCCTTGATGATACAGGGGAATATAATAAGATGTCAAAAGCCGTCAACCCCTATGGAGATGGAAAAGCATGTGACCGTATAGTACGAATACTAAATGGAGAGGTCGTGGAGCGTTATGTCATATAATACGGCAAAATAATATTTTAGGTGTAACCCTAACTTATGTGATTATGCCTTGTTATAATATGTTTTCGAACTTAGGTTTAGGTTATGTGTTCAGGGGGCTCCCGTCTAGGGGAAAGAAATTCGGAGAACAAAAGAATAGCAAGAAATACAGTGATATTGTATGTAAGGATGATTTTCAGTCTTGCTATTTCATTATATTCTAGCAGGATAGTTCTTCAGTCTTTGGGTATTATTGACTACGGTATATATAATATCGTGGGTGGAGTTGTCTCTATGCTTAACTTTCTGAGTGCAGCTATGGGCAATTCAACACAAAGGTATATCTCATTTGCACTTGGGAAAAAGGATGTTTCCTTTTCGAAATCAGTATTTTCTTGTGCAATGGTCATACATGCAGTGTTGGCTGTATTTGTTGTGATTCTGGCAGAGACAGTGGGATTGTTTTTCTTGAATAATTACCTCAATATCCCATCAGATCGTTTTAATGCGGCTTCTGTGTTGTACCATATATCAGTTCTCACAGTTGCAGTTACAATTATGATGATTCCATACAACGCAACTGTAATTGCTTTTGAGAAAATGGATATCTATGCCATCCTTGCTATTTTAGATTCCGTTTTGAAATTAGTAATAGCAATATCCTTGCCTTATATAGGTCATGATAGATTGGTGATATATGGAGGGTTATTATTCATTTTAGGTCTAACAGAGTTGTTGATTTGTTGGGCTTATTGCAGGAGACATCTTGGAAATGCTCGCTTTGAAAAATCTTATATTGACAAGCCGTTGCTTTTAAAGATGTTTTCTTTTGCTGGGTGGTCATTAATTGGGAATCTTGCGTTTATAGGATATACACAAGGGTTGAATATGCTCCTTAATATCTTCTTTGGGGTTACGGTTAATGCAGCTAGAAGTTTGGCTGTTCAGATTCAAGGTGCAATCAGAGGTTTTGTCACCAATTTTCAGATGGCAATTAACCCTCAGATCACGAAAACATATGCAAGTGGAGATCTTTCAAGAATGCACTCTTTGGTATATGCCAGTTCTAAATACTCTTTTTTTTTGTTATTATGCATAATATTGCCATTAAGTATTGAAATTAATTTTGTCTTAAAACTTTGGCTTGTTGAGGTTCCTGACCATACTGCACTTTTTACGCTTTTGACTTTTGGAACAATGTTGGTAGATCCCTTATCAAATCCACTCAGCGTTTCGGTTCAAGCGACGGGGAATATAAAGAAGTATCAAATTATAGAAGGTGGAACGTTGCTAACTATCCTTCCATTGGCATATATTGCACTTAAATTGGGGTGTGCCGCAAAAAGTGTTTTTTACATACAGATTGTAGTTATGTATTTTGTACAAATACTTCGTATTTTAATTGTATGCCACATGATTGGAATGAAAATATCGGATTACTTGAAAAATGTTGTTATTAGGATCCTTTTAGTGCTTGTATTGTCTCCGATCGTTCCTATGATTGTATATATAATAACAAATCGGTGTACTTTCTCTTTCTTTATGGTAGTGTTATTGTCTATCTTCTCTGTAATAATAGTGTCATATTGTTTTGGAATGACTGGGAAAGAAAGAAGTATGTTTAATATGAAAATTCGCATATTTTTAAAAAATAAAAACAATAATTGAACGGCAGCTATAATATATATAATGCTCTGTTTGAATATGTTAAGTTGAATTATGATTGATTCGATAACTTTGGGTTGACTGTCCTTTACCTTATTGATTTTTAAGACAAATGATATTACATTTTCATTACTCGCCAAATCCAAATTCGGGAGAGATTAGAAGAATCCGAAATATTGATAATGAAGTTTGCAATATATTAAATACTAAATCTATAGAGGTCGAGTTCTACTCTCTACGAGATTTTAAAAAAGTTCGTGGTATTTGGCATTTTAATTTGACGAGGAATGTAATTCGCAAGTTTTATATTCCACTAATCCCTTTCACTGGCAGTTTCTGGGTCTTACAGTGGATATGCGATTTATGGACCTCGCTTGTGATTTTTTATGTCTATAAGAGACATAGTCCGCAATTAATCATTGGCGAATACTCCACGAGCTATTCTGCTATGAGATTGAAATGCTTAATGAAAAGCACTTATGTTGCAGATATGCATGGGGCTCTTCCGGAAGAATATATATATGATAACCCAGATGTTATTAATTGGAAATTAAAGTATATCACACGGATGGAATCTTTAACATCCAAGAAGTCTGATTTAATAATATGCCAGTCGGAAGAAATGAAAAGGCATATTACAAATAAGTATGGAGTTAGTGCTAATCGGGTCTATGTCTATAAATGCGGAGTTGATGCGGATTTATTTAAACTGGAGCCGTTTAAGCGAGCCTCGATGAGGATGCAATTAGGAATAACGAATGAAAGTTTTGTTTTTGTATATGTTGGCGGCCTAATGAAATGGCAAAAAATAGAAGACGCTCTTTTGATATTTGCAAATGCGCACAATTTATTGTCTGATTGTAAATTTCTTATTATTACGCGTGAAACGGATAATGTTAGACTGTTTCTTCAGCAACTTGGATTGCTTTATCTATCGAACGATATTATAGCGTTGTCCTCTACTTTTGATAAAGTCTCGGATTATTTGAATGCTGCGGATGTTGCATTTCTCTTGCGGGATGATGTCACAATGAATAGGGTTGCTTCTCCAACAAAACTTGCAGAGTATATGGCATGTGGCTTGCCTGTGATTAGTTCAAAAGTGGCTGCATATTGGGTAGATCGATCAATGATGGATGATGGTTCTGTTATTTGCTATGATGAAAGAACTAATCTCCGGGCTCTTATAAAAAATATTATGGATTGTGATAGAACGAAGATACGACAGTATGCTATTGATAAGTTGTCCCTTAGAAATGATGCGAGAAATATCAGAGAAATGTGTGAAAGGGTAGAATAAAGATGCAAATACTGTTATTCAATTTTGTTAGTTGTATATTATTCGCGCTAGTAATTTCAAGAATAAATTATGGATATCAAGCAAAGCGGAAGTTATACAGCTTTTTTGCATTCGGATGCCTTTTTATTTTAAGAGTTTTTGTTGATCCAGATAGTTTGCCGGATTTGGAAACATACCTGCAAATATTTGATTTTTCAAGGTTGTTGACATGGGATGAAGTTTTAAAAGGTGAAGCAATCACTGTTAGTGAGTACGGATATTTGATTATCAATAAGATATGCGCTGAAATAACAAATAATTACCATTTGCTTTTTATTTGTATTTCTGTTATTTGGATTTATTCGTACTATAAGTTCTTTAATAGGTATTCGCCATATTATGCTGTTCCTATCTTATTGCTTATAGTTACCGAATTTCCTCAATCAATTTTTGTCTTAAGACAACATCTTGCTATGGCAATATGGCTGTTTGCATATCCGTATATCATCAATAGGGATCTCAAGAGATTCTGCTTTGTTGGAATCTTGGCTTTTTCTATGCATATGTCTTCGTTTATTTTTTTTCCAATCTATTTCCTTTATGGGGTGTCAAACAAAAAAATGTTTGTAATTGCTATGATATTAGTGGCTTTTGGCTGCAAGCTCCTTTTTGGGAATTTAGGTTTTATAAACGAGAGTATGGGACTTGCATATGACAATTACATAACGGGGGCAAAGTCTGGACACTCAAATATGACAGATTTTGTTATGAGAATTTCCTATCTGATAGCGTTTGTATATATTTTTAAGGGCCGAGTGTTTGAAGAAGGGGTTAACCGTTTGCTGCTGACCACTCTCACATTTTCTGCAATTTTGGCATTTTTCGGCACATCATTTAGCTTATTAGGGAGGCTGGTTCGATACTTTACGCCAGCAGTAATGATTATGATTCCAATCGCTATGAAAAATATTAAGAGTAAAATTATGCGTTATGGATTTTTTGGCGTAATTCTGTTGCTTAATTCCATATCTGTTTATATAGGATCAATGTCGGAATGGATAAAAAACTTCAAATTACTGTTCTAATGTGTAAGAAAAATGTTCTTCAAGTTATGCCTGAATTTGGATTAGCTGGTGCTGAGACAATGTGCGAGACTCTTTGCTATCAGTTACAAGAATCAGGTAAGTATAATGTTATTGTTGTCAGTCTGTATGATTATCATTCTCCGATTACAGAAAGAATGGAGGCTAAAGGTATAGTTGTATTATATCTAGGAAAGAAATCTGGTTTAGATGTCTTAGTAATTAGAAAATTATATAATATAATGATAGATTATCGAATTGATATTGTCCATACGCATAGATACGTAATGCAGTATGCAATACCGGCGGCGATTATGGCAGGGGTCAAGGTGCGTATACATACTGTCCATAATATCGCGTCTAAAGAAGTCGATGGCTATCGAAAAATTATTGCTCACTTTTTTTATAGATATAATAATGTGGTACCTGTAAGCATAAGTCCCAAAATTCAAGACACAGTAGTCGAGCAATATCATATTAAAAGACAAGAGACGCCTATTGTGTATAACGGTTCAGATTTGAGCCGTTGTATAGTGAAAGCAGATTATAAACCATCAAAACCATTTAGAATTGTTCATATTGGGCGTTTTAATCCTCAAAAGAACCATGAGGCAATCATTGATGCTGTAGAAAAACTTAAGAAAGAGGGTTTAAAAGTTCATGTCGATCTTGTTGGAGGAGCAGGTAACGAGGAAGAAAGAAAGCTTGAAGTAATTCAAAGGGGTCTTGGGAATGAGTTTGGTTTTTGCGGATTACAAGAAAATGTATATCCTTATTTGGCGAATGCAGACTGCTTTATCTTGCCCTCTTTATATGAGGGCATGCCGGTTACACTTATAGAGGCCATGGGATGTGGTATGCCAATTATTGCTTCTGCCGTTGGTGGTGTACCAGATATGGTAGAAAATGAAATATCAGGACTTTTGATATTGCCTACGGCATCGGAACTAGTAAGTGCAATCAAAAGACTAATCAGTGATGATGTTTTGCGGGAGAAATTAGGGAAAAATGCTTTATTAAAGTCTGCACAATTTTCTGCAAAACAAATGTTTGAGGGATATGACAAGATATATATTGGTCAATGTCAATAAATATAATACAGATTCAGAGATGGGCAAAAATGCTGGCTGGAAAAAGCATTGAACATGTCAATCAGAACATTGGTAAAGTCTATAATAAAACAAAACTCGAAGGATATTATAATGATCTTACAGAGAAAGTGACAAAGGATAAGAGCCTTCTTTATTGTGATGATCTTCCTATTGTTAAGCAAATTGATGGAAAAGAAATTTATTTTCCGGTTGCCATATTTCAGTATGCATTAGGATGCTATGACTTATGGTTGCTCGATAAAGATGCTGTATATAAAATAAAATTCCTTCAGTGTGCAGAGTGGGCACTACAAAAACAAGATTCTCTGGGAAGATGGGACAATTTCTCTCATGTATATCCGGAATCTCCATATGGGGCGATGGCACAAGGCGAAGCGGTTTCTGTACTCTTACGTGCATATAAGTTGACAGGGGAAAATAAATTTTATGAAGCTGCCAAAAGAGCTATTGATTTTATGCTTCTTGATTTGAAGGAAGGTGGAACTTCTGAATATAAAAATGGAGACGTTTTCTTTTGGGAATATACCAATCAGCCTATTGTGTTGAATGGATGGATTTTTTCATGGTGGGGTCTATTTGATTATGTACTAGTTACCCAAGACAATGGTAAGTATAAAAATCTTCTGCAAAAATCCCTTGATACATTGTCAAAGAACCTCTATCGTTTCAGGAACAGATATTGGAGTCTATATGATTTAGACCATAAACTGGCATCACCATTTTACCACAATTTGCATATAGCTCAAATGCAGGCAATGTATGAACTTACAGGTCGGGAGATTTTTAGACAATTTGCCTATGGATGGGTAAAGCAGCAGAGAAATCCTTTCTGTAAGTTATTAGCGTTCTCTGTTAAAGCCGTACAAAAAATAATAGAGTAGATGGTAAAAATATGTGTTTGCGGAGCATTTCGCTTGGGGAATGTGCCAAAGGGGGGCCAGGAGATAAAAACGGCTATTTTAGCTAATTCACTCGAAGCGATATATGGCAAAATCTATAGGATAGACACGCTTGCTCCGAATAGCAAGGTTGTAATGCCAATTCAATTGATATGGGCAATGATAACATGCACGGATATCATTATAATGCCGGCTCATAATGGATTGGTCGTTTTGTCGCGGCTTCTGAACGTGCTTAACGCCTTTTTTAAACGTAGATTGCACTACTCTGTTATAGGTGGTTGGCTTCAAGATCTTTTACCAGACAACCCTAAAGTCATGAAGGCTCTTCATAACTTTTCGGGCATTTATGTGGAGACGCAGACGATGTTGAAGGCGATGCAGCAGTTAGGGTATGAAAATGTATTTGTGGTGCCCAATTGTAAGCCTTTGAATATTATAAAAAAGGCTGATGTGCCTAAGAATTTTACCGAACCATATAGGCTTGTAACATTCTCCCGGGTGACAGAAAAAAAAGGTGTAGGTACTGCAATAGACACGGTGATTAAACTTAATGAAAAATATGATCGAGAAGTTTTTAAGCTTGACATTTACGGGCCGATTGATCCTGGCGAAGATTTAGAATGGTTTATGGAACAAAAGGGACATTTTACCAATGCTATAACGTATAAGGGAGTAGCACCATTTGACAAAACAGTAGAAATACTTTCTAGTTATTTTGCACTTTTGTTTCCAACAAAGTATTATACTGAAGGAATACCCGGGACTATTATTGACTCTTATGCCGCTGGGGTACCTGTGGTCTCATCTCGTTGGAAGAGCTATCCCGATGTCGTAGATGAGGGTATTACGGGAATTGGTTATGATTTTAATGAGAATAAGGGACTCGAGAATGTTTTGAAAAGAATTATAGAAAATCCCGCGTTGATTATAGGGCTTAAAGAAAATTGCGTTGAAAAGGCGAAAGAATTCCTGCCGGAGAACGCGATTAAACCGATTTTGAATAACATTAAATGATAGTGTGAACTGTTTCTTTCTAAAGAGATGGTGTGACTTATGTTATATTAAAATCCTGTTCTAATAATAGATCCAGGAAAAGATGCGGCAAGCATGATATTTAGGATAGTCTGATTCTTCTAGTTGAAGTTGTTTTAATAGTCAAAATGAAAATCTGTTTTTTTATAGGTGACATCACCCATACAGGTGGGATCGAGAGGGTGACTTCAAATTTGATAGCACAGTTTGGTGCAGATAAGAAAAACTATGAGATCGAGGTCGTTTCTCAGTTTAAATCAGGCGAAAGGACGTGGTATCCATTTGAGAATTGCCATATCAGTTTTTTGTCCTATAAGGGCTATGATGATAAGCCTCATTCCTTATCGCGAATCTTGAAGATGCTCGGGAATTTGTGGACTGTGAGAAAATTCTTTAAATCACATAGTTATGATGTGATTATCGGACAATCTTTTCCTAATGTATTCATGCTCTATTTGGCAGGTGTGAATATGAGAAGAGTAATCGCAGCTGAACATGTGTACTATGATTACTATAGTCCAGTTCAAAAAAAGTTACGTCTTCATGTCTATAGGAAATGTAATAAAGTTTTAGTATTGACATCTTCAGATAAATCTTGCTATGATAAACATTTTGATTATGAACATACATTTTTAATTCCGAATCCTGTGCCCACGCTGGAATGCTTCCAGTCGCCTCTTGATAATAGGATTGCGGTTGCTATGGGAAGAATCCAATATCAAAAAGGTTTTGATACACTTGTAGACGTTTTTGTCGAGGTGAATAAAAAACACTCAGATTGGAAATGTTACATTTATGGAGACGGCAACTATCGTGATGAAATAGACAATTACATTAAGAAGAAAGGGATGCAGGAGGTTGTTATATTAAAGGGCAGAACTGAAAATGTACCAGCTGCAATGCGTGAGGCATCTATGTTCATCCTCTCCTCTCGTTTTGAGGGTTTTGGTATGGTGATAGCAGAGGCAATGACTCAAGGCTTGCCAGCCGTAAGTTTTGATTGCCCGACAGGGCCTTCAGATATAGTTAAAACAAATGTAAATGGCATTCTTGTAGAGAATCAGAATAAACAGGCCCTTTCTGATGCAATATGCTATATGATAGAACATCCAAAGGAAAGAAAAAGGATGGGGGCAAATGCCATTGAGACAGTCAAGGAGTTTTCAGCAGATTCTGCCGCAAAGAAGTGGTACAAGTTGTTTGATGAAATTATGAATGAGAGCTCGCAATAAATTGCTGTTTGAATCCGAGTCGAAATGTTATTGAAGGATTGGTTATGCAAGACTACGGTTTAGTTTCCATAATAACCCCGACATGGGCATGTGGCCGGTTTATTGTGGAGACAATAAGGAGTGTTCAGGCCCAGACATATACGAACTGGGAGCTTTTGATTCAGGATGATTGTTCGGTTGACGGGACTGCCGAAGTGGTAAGGCCATTTGTGGAAATGGACCCTCGCATTAAATACGAGTGCAATCCGAAGAATTCCGGGGCTGCTGTCACTCGTAACAATGCAATCAGGAGGGCAAAAGGAAGTTGGATCGCTTTCTTGGATTCTGATGACTTGTGGCTGCCTGAGAAACTGGAACATCAACTTAAGTTTATGGTGGAGAAAGACTATGCTTTTTCTTACCATGAATATACGGAGATAAGTGAGGATGGTAAAGATCTGGGCGTATATGTGTCAGGCAAGAGGAGGGTCTCAGAATTTGACATGTATGCCTGCTGCTGGCCGGGATGTTTGTCCGTGATGTACGATGCAGATAAAATTGGCCTGATTCAAATAAAAGATATCAAGAAGAACAACGATACCGCAATGTGGCTCAAGGTGATAAAGAAGTCCCCCTGCTATTTGCTGAAAGAGAATCTGGGTCGTTATCGACGTCGTAAAGTTTCTATTACTCCGAAACCTCTGTATAAGCGTATTTGGGCACATTATCCGTTGTTTCGTGTTGCTGAAGGAATGAATCCGGTGACGGCTGCGTTTTGGGTATTGATGAATGTTGCCGGCAACGCCTGCAAGAAGCTGTTTTATGTAAAGCATCTCTAAATACTTCGTCATGAAGCGCCTTTTTGACATGGTGGCCAGTGGTCTTGGACTGCTGGTTCTGGGGCCATTGTTTCTTGTCGTTGCCGTGTGGGTGAAGCTGGATTCGCCGGGGCCGGTGTTTTACCGGCAGGTGAGGGTCGGGCGGCATAACAGGGATTTCCGGATTTTCAAGTTCCGTTCAATGAGGATCGGGGCGGACAAGGGGAGTCTGGTGACCATAGGGGGACATGATCCGAGGGTGACGCGCAGCGGTTATTTTATCCGGAAGTTCAAGATTGACGAGCTGCCTCAGCTTATAAATGTGTTCATCGGGGATATGAGCCTTGTCGGGCCCAGACCGGAGGTGCGTCATTATGTTGATTATTGGACTCCGGAGCAGATGCATGTGCTTGACGTGCGTCCAGGCATCACTGATCCGGCTTCCATCAAATTCAGAAATGAGAATGAATTGATGGCCAAGGCAAAGGATCCGGAGGAGTATTACATTAATGTGATAATGCAGGAGAAGATCAAACTGTATCTCGAGTATGTGGAGAATGCTTCGTTCTGGTATGATATAAAGTTGATATTCAAGACATTTTTAGTGATTGTAAAGGAAAGATAATACCATGATAATATGAGTACAGATCTAAAAAGAAGAAATATCCCGTTCAGTCCTCCGGACATGACTCATGCGGAGGCTGATGAGGTGCGTGACGCAATCCTCAGTGGCTGGATTACTACAGGGCCGAGGACGAAAAAGCTGGAGAAACTGATTTCGGAATATGTCCATACGCAGAAGACGGTGTGTCTCAATTCGGCTACTGCGGCGATGGAGATGGTTCTGCATGTCCTTGGGGTAGGGCCGGGGGATGAGGTGATAGTCCCAGCGTACACTTATACGGCTTCGGCTTCGGTGGTCGCGCATGTTGGAGCACGTCTTGTCCTGGTGGATTCTCAGAAGGACAGTGTCGAGATGGACTATGATAGGCTTGCCGAGGCGATTACTGAACGTACCAAGGTCATAGTCCCTGTGGACATTGCCGGGATATGCGCCGATGTGGACAGGATCAGGGAGATCATTAACCGTCCGGAAATCATGGCTAAATTCCACCCTGCAAATGATATTCAGCAACTTTTCGGACGTATTGTAATCTCTAACGATTGTGCGCACTCTTTCGGGGCTTCACGTGGAGGCAGGATGGCTGGGGAGATTGCTGATTTCTCGTCATTCAGTTTTCATGCTGTCAAGAATTTCACGACTGCCGAGGGCGGGGCAATGACTTGGAACCTGCCGTTTGGTGGCGATAAGGTTCTGCGTCAGCAGGTGTATTGTGGAAGTCAGGTGCCATATGTTGAGGGTGAGAGTTGGGATGAGTTCATCTATCGTCTTTCGCAGTTGTTTTCGCTGCATGGTCAGAATAAGGATGCTCTTGCCAAGACAAAGCTTGGGGCGTGGGAGTATGACATTATCGGCCCGTGGTACAAGTGCAACATGACTGACATCATGGCGGCTATGGGGCTTGTGCAGTTTGAGCGTTATCCTGGGATGCTTGAGAAACGTTACGAAATCGTGGCTGTCTACAATTCCGCCATAGATGAACTGAACTCCGGACTTGATTCAGGCCATCAGGTGGTGTATTTGAACCACAGGTCGGTGGATCATTGCTCGTCACATCATCTTTATCTTGTCAGGCTTGGCGGCCGCAGCCGTGTGGAGGCCAATAAAGTAATCGAGCAGATGGCGGAGCGTGGTATTGCAACCAATGTCCACTACAAACCTCTTCCGATGATGACCGCCTATAAGGCTATGGGATTTGACATTGCTGACTTCCCTAATGCCTATCATCTCTTTGAGAATGAAATCACTCTTCCGCTCAACACAAAGATGTCTCTGGACGATGCCCGATATGTGATTGAGAATTTCGTGGAGATTGTGGAAAACTTGTAGCTATGTGATTAAGGCCCCTTGGAAACACGGGGTCTTTTTTGTGTGCTAAGTGGATTAGTGTAATAGTTTACAATGACACAATAGTGCGATTTATATGGTTTGTGCCTGAAGATTCAAGGTATAAGTCCTTTTCTGTTGTATTAGAATAGGGTAGTGGCTGTGACGGTGATCGTGAAGTCGATAACATTGTTTTCCTTAAGAAACTCAGGCAGCGTCATCGTTTTTACATTGATGAACTTGCAGTTTTTAGGTAAATGCTATTTACGCTTGTATAACAGTAATTGGGCTGTTGATACTTATGATATCTCTGTCATCAGATACGAATTTAATGTTTGCGTGTTCACAGCATTTGACAAGGTAAGAATCATTGTAGTCTGAAGATTGGGACATTGCTGCAAGGATAGCATTAATATCCATTGCATTAAAATCGTCAGGTCTACGTTGTGTTATTTTCAATATGTCTTCTACTTGAGCAATCGCATCGGCAAGAGTATCCTTATAGTCATCTGTGTTGCGGTAGTCACGTTTATAATCAGCGTTATAATTGCCATTATTTTTCCACTGTTTGAATCCAATGCGAAGAACTGTATTGATATACTCAGAGAGCACAAGAGACGTGATGAATATTACAGCTTTTCGCTCAAGAATTGAGTTTAACAAGCTTGAGTAAATCCGTTGCTTCGTGGCATTAGAACCTGCGTAACCGTCCCCGGAGCCCCATCTTGCGGTGAGAGCAGAAGATGCCTACCTTCG
>ERZ808242.1018-NODE-1018-length-17582-cov-16.154105_pt1 | contig 17582 bp, 9 predicted proteins | sample MGYA00521244_ERZ808242 | MGnify/ENA primary metagenome ERZ808242 (study PRJEB31516, sample SAMN03275573) | gut metagenome | biome: mammalia-associated habitat; material: feces | host: Papio cynocephalus | place: Kenya | collected 2012-07-27 ... | reverse complement strand
TGAAAAACAACAAAAACTTTTTTGAAAATTCCTCAAATTGTAAAAGTTGGGTTAACAAAATTATCTAAAAAAGGTATGCAGAAAAGAATGCATTTATTAGTGGTTTTGCTGGCCTTTGTAGCGACAACAGCAATGGCACAGATTACAACCTCAGGCATTAGTGGTAAGATTACCGCCAACGGCGAGGATGTGATTGGTGCTACTGTGACAGCAACCCACCAACCATCTGGTACAGTGTATCGTGCAGTGACCAATATCGATGGTCGCTATGTGATTCAGGGTATGCGCCCTGGCGGTCCTTATAAGGTCGATATTTCTTATATCGGTTATAAGAACAAGGAATTAAAGAACATCAATTTGAGCCTCGGTGAGAGTGAAAACATATCTTGCTCGCTTCAGGAGGACGCTCACTTGCTTGAGGAAGTAGTCGTTTCGGGCAAGGCGGGTCTCGCCGCCTCTCGCACGGGTGCTGCTACCAGTATGACGGCTCAGCAGATCAACGATATGCCTAGCATCACCCACGGCATTGCAGACGTGGCTCGCTTGAACCCTCAGCTTACCGTCACCAACTCGGGTACGATGTCGTTTGCGGGTACCAACAACCGCTACAACAACTTCATGATTGATGGTGCGGCCAACAATGATGTGTTCGGTCTTGCTTCCAATGGTAGCAACGGTGGCCAGGCTGGTACCCAGCCAGTGTCCATGGAGACCATCGAGCAGATTCAGGTGAGCGTGGCTCCTTTCGATGTGCGCCAGAGTGGTTTCACCGGCGGTGCCATCAATGCCATCACCAAGAGTGGTACCAACCAGTTCCATGGTTCTGCATACTATTATGGTTACAACCAGAACTTGATAGGTCATCACTATCCATACGCCGATGGCACGGGTTATGCACCTAAGTTCCAGAAGCAGGATGAGTATAACGCAGGCGTGACCCTCGGCGGTCCTATCATCAAGAACAAGCTCTTCTTCTTCGCCAACTACGAGCACACCAACAAGCAGTATCCTAACCTCTATGGCATCGACTCGGGCAACTCCAAGGTCAACACCGACCAGGCGAAGGAAATCCTCGACATGTTGCAGAAGTTGGGCGAGAAGCAAGGATATGATTTCACCGACCGATTCAGCAACCAGGACATCTACACCAAGAGCGACAAGGCAGGATTGAAACTCGACTGGAACATGAATGAGTACAACAAGTTCTCCGTTCGCTGGAGTTTGGTCAACGCCGAGCAGTTGAGCGGTGGCGGCAGCTCCACCAGCCTGAACTCTTACGCTTACAGTTATCCGTTCAAGAGCACGACCAACTCGTTCATCGCCGAGCTCCAGAGCCGCATCTCCCCAGCCGTGAGCAACGAGGCTCGTGCCAGCTACGTTCGTGTGCGTGATAGCCGAGACATCAAGGCACACTTGCCTATGATTACCATCTCCAACGTAGGTAACGGTAGCGTAAATTTCGGTACGGACCGAAACTCACAGGCCAACTATCTGAACCAGGACATCTGGACCTTGGAGGACAACTTGACATGGCTCCGTGGCAACCACACCTTCATCTTCGGTACCCACAATGAGTTCTATCACTTCAAGAACATGTTTATCTCCGATAAGTTCGGCTCCTATACATTCAATGGCTTCGACAACTTCAAGAGTTACTACGATGCCATCATGTCTACCGACCCAGCTGTCAATGCTGCGGCAGGTCAGTACATCAACCAGTACCGCTATGCCCACGCCAACACCGACGTGACGGGCGACCCTAACTGGGCATCCGAGTTCAAGGCAGGTCAGTTTGGCTTCTACGCCCAGGATAAGTGGGCAGCCACCAACAACTTCACCTTGACTTACGGTTTGCGCTTGGACATCCCTGTGTTCTTCGACACTCCAAAGGAGAACGCTACCTTCAATGAGTGGGCAGTCGAGAATGGTTACGACTTGAAGACCAACCGCAGCCTCTCGTTCTCACCGATGCTCTCACCACGTGTGGGCTTCCGTTGGGACATCAACAATGACCGTCGCTTCATCCTCCGTGGTGGTGTCGGCGTGTTCACGGGCCGCATCCCATTCGTATGGGTGAGCAACAACTTCTCGGGCACCGGTCTCCAGCTCTCTTCCTATGACAGCAACAACATGGGCAAGGCCGACAAGCAGAAGCTCCAGTTGATACTCGACCCTAACAAGCAGGGCACCAACGAGCAGATGATGTCGGCTTCTTCGGGTAGCCAGGATGTCGCCGTATGCGAGAAGAACTTCAAGTTCGCCCAGAACCTGCGTGCCAATATCGGCTTCGACTTCGACCTCTTGGGCATCAACTGGACAGCCGAGGCTATCTACTCCAAAACCTTGAACGACATTCTCTATAAGAACCTTGCCGTAGAGCAGACTGGCGAGACCTTCGGTCAGAAGTATGGCTACGCTTGGGACAACCGTCCTCTCTACCAGAGTACGGTGAAGGGTACACCTATCGCAGGTGTCTATGCCCTCGGCAATACCTCGAAGGGTTACACCGTGAACCTCTCCCTGAAGGGTGAGAAGCACTTCGACTTCGGTCTCGACTTGATGGCAAGTTATACCTGGACCCGTTCACGCAGTGCTGCCAACGGTGGTTCTTCCGTAGCCAAGAGCTCCTGGACCTACCAGTACACCTATCGTGACTGCAACGACCTGGAGGTGGGCAACTCAGCCTACAATGTGCCTCACCGCGTGCAGGCTTCCGCTTACTACCATGTGCTGTACGGACACCAGAAGCAGTGGCAGACCACACTGGGTGTGATTTACCAGGCGAAGAGTGGCTCTCCATATACCTATTATTATTATGGCGATGCCAACGAGGATGGTTCACGTGGCAACGACTTGATGTATATTCCAACCGACGACCAGATCGACCAGATGCGTTTCAAGGCTAAGACCAATGTCAACAACCTCTTCGTAAGAAAGGTGTTTGGCGAGGACTTCGACGGCAACTTGACCGAGGAGCGCCAGCGCACCCTCCTGAAAGCATGGATTGGTGGCGACTCTTACCTCAGCAAGCATCGTGGCGAGTATTACGAGCGTTATGCCGACAACTTGCCATTCGAGCATCACTTCGATGTACACTTCGGTCAGAAGTACAGCTTCAAGGTGGCTGGTCAGATTCATGCCATCGAGTTGACTTTCGACATCTTGAACGTGGGCAACCTCTTGAACAAGAAGTGGGGTCACACCTATGGCGATGGCTTCGGCACTTACTATTCGCCAATTACTTACAATGGTGATGGTGGATATACTTTTGATGGCGCTTACGCTTACAAGAGCTATAGCGACTACTACAGCCGCTGGCGTGGTCAGATAGGTTTGAAGTACACCTTCTAGTTCCTATACGGGCTGAAAGCCCAAAAGCACCTAGCCCAGGGCAGCGCCCTGGGTAATATGGGTATTAAGCAATGTCGCCCTGAAAGGGCAAAAGCATTAATAACGAGATGCTTTTGCCCTTTCAGGGCGACATTTTGTTGGGACGTTACCCCCAGGGCGATGCCCTGGGCTAGGGGCAGATTGCCCTTTCAGGGCGCATAGGACCTGACTTATGACACACCCTCATTTTCCTTTTTTTTGTTTTTCAAAAATTATATGAACAAGTCTCTTCTTGGCATGGTTGCCATGTACTTCTTTCTGAGTTTCTCGAAGAATGCCAGGGTGTCGTTGCTGAATCCGTGGCCCTTCCAGGTCGATGTGTTCGTGACGAGAATCCAGCATTCGCCGTTCGGGTATTTCAGGATGATGGCAGAGGTGCCCGCCAGCGAACCCGTGCGAATCCAAGGCTTGCCGCTCTTGGGCTGCGGCGTGTAGTTCCAGCCGATGGAGAAGTTGTGGTCGGGCTGCTCGGTGGTCATGAACTTCACGCTCTGTGGCGAGAGGATGTCCTTGACGTGCGGCATGCCGTCGATGCTGGCGATGAGACGAGCCAGCTCCACCGTCGAACCGCTCCAGGCTCCTGCACCCGATAGGCGTGGCAGGTCGGTGTCGCCGTAGCATTTCTCCACCATTCTGCCGCTGTTGTTGTATTCATACACCGGTATGCTGCCCTTGTGCATGTAGTAGTGGGTCTCGTTCTTGCGGCGATTCTTCAGATAGGTGCCGGCTATGTGCATGTCGTAGCAGCCGGCAGGGTGGAGTACATACTTCTGCATGAAGTCCTCGTATTTCATGCCGCTCTTCTTCTCGATGATCATCGAGAGGATCATGTAGCCCAGGTTGGAGTAGCACTTCGCCTGTCCTGGCGTGTAGCCCAGGTGCCTTTTCAAGAGTATCTTGAGCAGCGTCTGGTGATCGGGAGCCACCTTGAGGTGGTTCTGCATCATGATGAACCGGGTGTTCGACACAGGGTCTCCGGCGTAGTTGTTGAATCCCCCCTTGTGGCGGAGCAGTTGCTCCACGGTGATGTCGTAGTATCGCTGGTCCTGAATGCTGTTGCAGTAGGTGGTGTCGTTGAGGATGCCCTTCGGTCCGAACACCTTGTCGCCCATGCGCAGTTTCTTCATCTCCCAGAGTTTCATGATGCCCACGGCTGTGATGAGCTTGCTCACCGATGCGAAACGCATCAGCACGTTAGGTTCCATCTTGATGCCATTCTCTACGTCGGAGAATCCGAAGCCACGGGCGTAGAGCAGCGAGTCGTTGCGGGTGATGGCGAGCTGTGCGCCGTTGATTTCCCAACGCTTCAGATAGCGTTCCACGAGCGAGTCCATCTCATGGTATGCCTTGCCCTCGCTCAGTGCATTGCTGATGGAGTCGTTGAGGTGCGCCTTGGGCAGGGTATCCTCCGCCTTCGCCTTGTCGGACGGCGATGTGCAGCGCGATACGCAGCTGCGTGTGAGCCATCCGATGATGCCGATGAATACGATCAGGATGATGGCTATTCGTTTCTTTCTTAGTCTTCTTGCCATTATTTTTGTTTGTTTTCTTGTTTCTTGTCTTGCTTTTGATGTTGTTTTCTTTTGGAATGCAAAGATAATGCAAAGGAGCGAGATAACAAAATATCGCAGAATAAATATCGTTAAAGTTGTTTTTCATATTGCGGTATTTTAATATTTTCTGCGGATTCGGTCATGCTTCTCTCTTGCCTTCACAAAAATCAGCCCCGACGCTCTTGCGAGTGCCGGGGCTGATTTTTGTGGATTAGTGTCTGCAGCTACTTACGCCCAGCGTAGTCTTTACGCCGAAGATGGCGGACTATATCTTCTACTATCTGGGTGAGCCCGACGGGGTATGATTACCCCTCTGTCCGCAGCGATTCGATGCCCTTGCATAGGTACGAAAAGTTTACAAACCGAAGAGAAGCGGTATGGGGCTGGAAAGGCAAGTTTCAGCCCCCTTAAGGGAAAAATTACCTACCCTTAAGGCTAAATATTTTTTCCAAAACTAGCGATTTCTCGGCATGGTTGCTTCATTTTTTTCGGAAAAGATGATTGTTTCTCGAAAAATTGATGTACTTTTGCACTTGTAATATAGTAGTAAGATAAAAAAGTGTTGAACAAGGTAATAAGAAAAATAATGCGCTCCACTATGTATGTCGTGCTCATGGTGTTGCTGGCATTGGTGCCCGACGCATGGCTCTGGCAACGGGGCGTGAGCGAATGGCCGCTCGTATGGGCGATACTCTGGTGGGTGCCATCGGCGCTGTTGCTCCTGGCTGAGCTGGGACTGCAGATGGGGGTGTTCCACAAGCTCTCCGTCAGGGTGCTCTTCACGGTGCTCCTCTTCTCGGTGATGCCCAAGGTGGTGTATATCCTCTTCGACCTCTTCCTGCCTTGGTTCTTCGCCATCATCCCGGCGATAGCTCTCATGGGGTGGTTTGCCTACGGATTCATCGAGGGATGGAAGCGACTACAGGTGAGATACATCACCTTCTCGTCGCCCGACCTGCCACCTTACTTCGATGGCTACAAGCTGCTCCACTTCAGCGACTTCCATCTAGGGAGTTTCCCGAAGGATACGGATTTCGTGCGCAAGGTGGTGGAGCGTGCCAACCAGGAGGATGCCGAGATGATGCTCTTTACGGGCGACTTGGTGAACAATGATGCTGCCGAGGTAATTCCTTACATAGACGAGCTCAAGCAACTGCATGCACCCGATGGCATCTTCTCCGTATGGGGCAACCACGACTACTGCGAATATAACACGAAGCATAGCATCGGGGCGCTGAGGCGAAACCGCCGACAGCTCTTCGACCTGCAGAAACGGTTGGGATGGCACCAGTTGATGAACGAGCACTTTACCGTGGCGCACGGCATGGCGCAGATAGAAATCATCGGTGTGGAGAATGCCGGACAGCCGCCGTTCACCAACCGCAGCAACCTAAGGAAGGCAATGAAGGGCATCGCCAAGGATGCCTTCAAGATCGTGCTCACCCACGACCCGCACCATTGGCGCAGGGAAGTGGTGAAGACGGGTGCCCAGCTCACCCTCGCCGGTCATACCCATGCCGGGCAGTTGCGCATCGGCAAACTCACTCCTGCCAGCATGGCGTTCAAGGAGTGGGGCGGCGAGTACCGCATCGGCAGCCAGTTGATGACTGTGTCGGCAGGACTGGGTGGCTCCTTCCCATTTAGATTAGGTGCATGGCCGGAGATGACGGTCATCACGCTGAAAAGAAATAATGGAAATTAACCTTTTTGCAAATCAGGCAGAAAGAGCAAACGGATCTTGCAAAAAGGTACTGAATATAGGTGAAAAAGAGTGCTAAAGTGTTAACTTTGCGTAAATCTGGTCTCGCAAACGGACTTTATGCACGAATAATTGCTAAAAGTTTTGGTAATTAGGGAAAAAGTAGTATCTTTGCACTAGTTTTCGCATATATTTGGGCAAATGGGGGTTGTCGTGAGACTGTACCTCATTTGTTTTTTGTATCTAGGCTATTCGAAAGAATAACTAATCATCAAGTTACAAACTTAAATTTAAAGGTTACAAGTATCAAGTTCGCAAGCTTAAGTTTGAAAGCTGCAAGTATCAAGTTTACAAGTTTAAATTTAAAAGTTAAAAAGTAAATATGCAGATTCCAGTAGAAGAACAATATAAATACGTGAAGCTTAGTTTACCCGATGGCAGCAAGGCGGAAAGACATTCCGTTCTGCTTCATGCTTGTTGTGCCCCTTGTTCGGCAGCCATCGTGGAGTGCATGTTGCGCAATGACATGAAGCCAACGGTGTTTTTCAGTAATAGCAACATCTATCCCCAGAAGGAGTATGAAATCAGAAAGCATGAGTTGATGCGATTCCTTGAGGCTCAACAGGTGCCTTACGTGGAGGATGAGTACGACCACGAGGAATGGCTTGCGGCCATCAAGGGATTGGAAGATGAGCCAGAGCGAGGCAGCCGTTGTTCGGTTTGCTTCCAGTATCGCTTGACTCGTGCGGCTCGCTATGCCCAGGAGCATGGTTTCCACCTCCTCACCACCACGCTCGCCTCCTCGCGATGGAAGAACATCAAGCAGATAGACATGGCGGGGCATGTGGCGGTATCGGCATGTCCTGACGTGGAGTGGTGGGACATGAACTGGCGCAAGGGAGGCTTGCAGAATCGTCGTGGCGAATTGCTAAGAATCAATGATTTCTATAATCAACTATATTGCGGCTGTGAGTTCAGCCTCGCCTCATCGGAAGCAATGCGAAGAAACAATCCCACAGACTAAAGTTTTGTATACAAAATAATAAACAATCCCACAGAATAAGTTCATATACAAAAATCTCCCACAGATTTCACGGATTAACACAGATGGGCTTACGCCCCTAGAACTCCTTTAAGGCAAGGATGAAAAAATCAGTGTAATCTGTGAAATCTGTGGGAGATTTCGTTATAAGGGCGCTAGCCTATCTGCGTTCATCTGCGAAATCAGCGGGAGACTTATGACAATCCGGTGATTTCGCCGTTCACTACGTCGATGCGCTCTGCCTGAGGACTCTTAGGCAAGCCCGGCATACGCATGATGAAACCTGCGATGACCACAATCATCTCGGCACCCATGTTGACGGTGATGTCGCGCACGTGCAACTCGAAGCCATCGGTTGGTCCCATCGCCTTCGGGTCGGTGGAGAAACTGTATTGCGTTTTGGCAATGCAGACAGGGAACTTCTCTACTCCCAACTTCTTGATTTCCTCTATCATCGCCTTGGCGCTGTCGCTCAAGGTCACGCTGCCTGCACCATACAGGTTCTTGGAAATCTTCTCTATCTTTTCTTCCACGGTGTCGTTGTCGTCGTAAGCATAATAGAGTGGAGCGGATGGCTTCTCGTCGATGGTCTTCACCACGAGGTTTGCCAACTCTACGGCACCCTTGCCACCCTCGGCGAAGGCGTTGTTCACGGCGAAACCGCATCCCAACTCTTCCTCGCAGTGCTTGCGCAACACCTCGATTTCCTCGTCGGTGTCGGTGGCAAACTTATTGAAGGCGATGACCACGGTCTGACCGAAGCTCTGGAGGTTCTTCACGTGCTTGTCGAGGTTCCAGTAGCCCTTCTCCATGCCTTCCACGTTAGGTTGCTTGATGTCTTCCTGTGCCACGCCGCCATGCAACTTGAGTGCCTGGAGGGTAACCACGAGCACGGTGAGGTCTGGCTGAAGCCCCGTCTTGCGGCACTTGATGTCGTAGAACTTCTCTGCGCCAAGGTCGGCACCGAATCCTGCCTCAGTGATGGCATAGTCGCCATATTCGAGGGCTGCCGCCGTAGCCATTACGGAGTTGCAACCGTGGGCGATGTTGGCGAATGGACCGCAGTGGACGAAGGCTGGTGTGCCCTCGGTGGTCTGCACCAAGTTTGGCTTGATGGCATCGAGCAAGAGTGCCACGATGCTGCCGCCCACGCCCATGTCCTTGACGGTGAATGTTTTGTCGTCCTCGGTGATGCCCAGGAGGATATTGTCGATGCGGCGACGCAGGTCGTCGATGCTGGTGGCGAAGCACATGATGGCCATGATCTCAGAGGCTGGGGTGATGTCGAAACCCGTCTCCGTCTCGATGCCGTTCTTGTCACCGATGCCCGTGATGATGCGGCGCAAGCCACGGTCGTTGACATCCATCACGCGACGCCAGAGAATCTTCTTCAGTTTGAATCCCTCAGCCTCGTGCTGGTAACGATAGTTGTCGAGCAGGGCTGCAATCATGTTGTTTGCCTCGGTGATGGCGTGGAAGTCGCCAGTGAAGTGGAGGTTGATCTTCTCCATAGGCAACACCTGTGCGTAACCGCCGCCGGCGGCGCCGCCCTTCATGCCGAAGCAAGGACCGAGCGAAGGCTCACGGAGTGCCACCACAGCCTTCTTGCCAATCTTGTTCATGCCCAGAGCCAAGCCCACGCTGACGGTAGTCTTGCCGTTGCCCGCCTTGGTAGGACTGATGGCTGTGACGAGGATGAGGTGATGACCGTTAAACTTGCTCTTGTCGATGTCGCCCGTGGTTATCTTGGCGATGTAACGACCGTAGTTCTCCACTTGGTCTTCATGGATACCAAGCTCTGCTGCCACCTCGTTGATGGGGCGCAACTTCACTGATTTAGCTATTTCAATATCTGTCAACATAAATAACATGTATTAGTTTTGTGTCTGCAAAGGTACAGAAAAGTATCCATATAACGGAAAATGAATGTATAAAAAAACAAAATGAGAGGATGATATACGTATGATGATACGAAGAGAAAGCAAAATCATCATTTCTCGGTATTGCGAATCTGTCTAAATAGTAGTACCTTTGCAGCCCGAAAAACAATCGGTCTAGATTTTAGTTTATCAAGAAAAATATTAAGTTTATCAAGAAAAATAATTTATCAAGAATAATTTATCAAGAAAGATGAAAAGTAAAATACATTTGGGAAAGACCGTGGGGTCTTTGTTGATTATCCTCTTGCTGATGCCGCTGGGGCATGCGCTCATGATCATCATGGAGCATCTGCTGGAGCCTACTGTGCTGCACTATTCGGCGTTCGCCATGGGTTTCGTGGGACTGGTGATTACCATCTGGGGTGTCTTCGTGAAGGGCGACACCAAGCAGACGGTGTTCGGCATGACGGGTGCCCTGTTCTTCTGGACGGGTTGGGTGGAGTTTCTCTTCGCCTACTATGCCCAGCGCTACGGCGTGCAATGCGACTTGATAGGCAATGGCGTGGTGCAGACGGCTACCGAGTATGTAAACGGAGTGGGGGTGCATCACACCTTCACCATCAATGGCACGCCGCTTGATGACTTCAGCCGTGCGGAACTGAAGGAAATCCGTGGCTCTCGCCCTGAATATCTCATCATGCCAGCCACCTTCGGCATGTGGATGATGTTTATCGTGATGTACGTGTTCTGCACCCGAACGGGCTGCGACTTCATCCGTTGGATCCAGAACCACTGCGGCGTGAAGGACAGGGTGGAGCTTCGTCCGATGGCTCACCATGCCAGCATCGTGACCTTCATGGAGTGGAACGTGATGATGTGGGGCTTGTATCTCGTGCTGATGTTCTGCTACGACCCTGTGTTCCTCGGCACCACGCACCCTGTGACCTATGGCGTGGCAATCTTCTGCCTGATAGGAGCTGCGCTGATGTTCAAGAAACAGTTGCACATCGGCAGCTGGGGCAGAAACCTGCGCATGTCGCTTGCCACCATCATCGTGTTCTGGACAGCTGTGGAAGTGGCGGCACGCAACGGGTTCTTCAAGGAAATCTGGGTAGACCCGGGGCATCATGTCGTGGAGATGGTGGGCATCCTCGTTGTTTTCATCGCCCTCATCATCGGTTTCTGGCTCTATTCAGGAAAGGACAACGCTGAATGAAATCATTATTTTTAGGTATTGTGGGTGTGGGGAAATCTCCGTACCTTTGCAGCCCGAAAAAAATAAATTAAAAATAATATGAAGAAAATCTTTACACTCTTGTTTGCCACGATGATGGCGATGAATATGAATGCGCAGATGCATGGCGCCATGAAGTTTGCCGGTGCATCCCACGTGAATGTAGCTACCATGGACATCGACAACGCTAGCGACACCGTACAGTTTGCCATGCAGGGCATGAGCTCGGGCAACATCACCTTCCCTCAGATGAAGGGTATGAGTACCATCCCTTCCTTCACCGTGCAGAACGTAGCCTTCTCGCTTGGCGCCGACCACGTGGTTACCATGGCAGAGCAGGACTTCAGCGCCACTACCACCGATGCTTCGGGAGCAGAGAAGAAAATCGCTGGCAAAATCTCCGGCACTTACAGCATGGCAGACAACAAGATGTCGCTCAAGGCTGTGTTCAAGTATGGCGCGATGCCTCTCGACTTGACTTACACCGTAGATGCCTTCTATATCAAGGCTGTGACCTCTGCCATCAGCGTAAGCGTGGGCGGTAAGTACAACTACGACAACGAGGGCGTAACCTACCAGGTGCGCAAGTACAAGGAGGGCGATGTGGAGAAGGTGGACGTGGAGATTCCTACCTACCAGCTCGCTGGCACCGTGATGGGCGACCTCACCCTCGGCACTTACACCGTGAAGGGCTTGACCTACGATGAGGAGAAGGGTGGGTACTATCGCGACTACAAGGACGATGGCTTGAAGTTTCACTTCTCAGCCGAGAGCAACGGCAACAAGACCATGGACGGCGACTATGAGTTCAATCCAGCCAAGGCGAACAACATCCTCGTGAAGTACACAGGCACCAGCGTGACCGACATCGTGAACAACTTCCAGATGGGTGCGATGCCTTTCCCTATCTCTTCTTCCTTCAAGGCTTCAGCCACAGGCATCTCTCATGTGAATGGCGCAGCTGCCAACGTGAAGAACGACGGTAAGATGTACAACCTCCAGGGTCAGCTAGTAGGCGAGAACTACAAGGGCGTGGTTATCGTCAACGGAAAAAAGTTCATAAAAAAATAACTCCGTTAGGCGTTTCTTTTTGAAGAAATAATTCCGTTAGGCGTTCCTGCGGATTTGCAATCCGCAGTAAAAAAAGGTTCGACCACTATTCTGGGGATTTGTAATCCCCCAAAACAATAAAGATGAAAAAGAAGATTTTAAAGAATCATTTTAGAAATACCGTTGCAGCACTGGGCATCCTTTCGATGCTCACTGCCTGCAACGGCATTTTCGATGATATATACGACCAGCCGGAGCCTATCGTTCCGGCGAAAGGTCAACTCGTAATCGATGCCACGAACTGGGAGAATTGGTACTATGTAGACCTCGCCCACTTGCATCAGCTCACGGTGGATGGCGATGAGGCTGGACTGCTGAAGGCGCAGACCGAGTTTACGGCTTATCCGATTCCGATGGAGGCGACGGGCGACAAGGTGGATGCACCATCGGTCAATGCTTCTGCGAAAGCGGCAGCCGCGACCTCGACCTCGACCCAAGGCGAGAAACCGGGGCAGTACATGTACTGGTTTGACGTATTTGGTGCCGGATACAAGAGCAACAAGTTCGTATCTTATACTCCGACCGCTGAGCAGACTGCTCCCGAGAAATGGACTTTCGCCGTGCATCGCAACAACGTGCGCACCAACGGGGCGGCGGTCTTGGAGACCACGTATACCTCGATGGACCAGTTGCCAGAGACCAGCGAGCCATTCCATAACCAGGAGTTCACGGACGACGAATGGTCGGAGAACGAGGTTTGGGACAGTCAGGAACAGATGCTTATGGGCTACGTGCCATCCCAAGGCATCGCCATCAACAAGGTGCTCTCCTCCTGGCTCCAGATGGAGATTCCGCCGATGCCACCGGCATTCTCGCTCAACAACCATGTGTTTATCCTCCGCTTGAAGGATGGTACTTACGCAGCCCTCCAGCTGGAGAACTATCTCTCGCCGAAGGGAGCGAAGTGTTATCTCACCATCAATTACAAGTACCCTTATTGATAACGGGCTGAATTGAAAATCGGCGACCGAAGGGATTGCCAAAGCCCAGAAGAGAATGTGCCATAAGTCGGGCTGAAAGCCCAAAAGCACCTAGCCCAGGGCAACGCCCTGGGTAGCATATGCACATAGAATGCGCCCTGTAAGGGCAAAAGCATTATATCTGCAAGCTTAAGAATAACGCTTTTGCCCTTTTAGGGCGATAGAATCACGCTACATTACCTAGGGCGTTGCCCTAGGCTAGGTGCTTCTGCCCTTTCAGGGCGTATAGGGCTATTCCAACCGTATTGTTTGAAAAAGTATAGAACGATAAAAATGATAGAAAAGAAGAAGCTTTTATTCTCCATATTGCTGATGAGTCCGGCGATGATGCCGATGGCTCCTGCCATGGCTGAGGCTGCAACTCCTTCGAGCAAGCCGCTCGATGGGATTGGAAAGGTTACTCTTTCGAGCAAGCCTTTAGATGAGCCCGACGCTTCGGTCAACGAGGTGGACTCCGTGAATCGTCAACTCGACCTCGACGAGGTGGTGGTGACGGGCACTCGCACACAGAAATTCCTGAAGGACACCCCGATACAAACCCGTGTCATCTCCTCGAAGGACATCGCCCGACTGGATGCCACCAACGTGCAGGACCTCTTGCAGCAGGAACTGCCGGGTGTGGAGTTCTCCTACGCCATGAACCAGCAGACGCACCTCAACTTCGCCGGATTCGGCGGTCAGGGCGTGCTCTTCCTCGTGGACGGCGAGCGACTGGCTGGCGAGACGATGGACGACGTGGACTTCACCCGTCTGAACATGGACAACGTGCAGCGCATCGAAATCGTGAAGGGGGCTGCATCGGCGCTCTATGGCAGCAATGCCACGGGCGGTGTCATCAACATCATCACCAAGCGAAGCCTCGACCCATGGACGCTCAACGTGAACGCCCGTCTCTCCAAGCACAACGAGCAGCGCTACGGCACCTCCTTCGGACTGAACGGCACGCACTGGAACAACATGCTCACCGCCAACTGGAATCGCATGGACAATTATGATGTCCACAGCGCAGCCAATCCCGTGACCCGTGTCATTTCCACCATCTACGGCGACAAGACCCTCAACCTGAAAGACCAGTTGACCTGGAATCCGGTGAGCGGTTTCAGTTTGACCGGCAAGGCGGGCTACTTCTTCCGTGAGACCGTGCGAAGCGTGGAACAGCCTGAGCGCTACCGCGACTTCACGGGTGGACTTCGCATGAACTGGACCCTCTCCGCCGACGATGCCCTGACGGCTAGTTACAACTTCGACCAGTACGACAAGTCGGACTATCAGCGCATCACCCGTCTCGACATCCGAGACTACAGCAACGTGCAGAACACCTTCCGCATGCTCTACAACCATAGCTTCGAGGATGGCGACGTGCTCACCGTGGGCGCAGACTATCTGCACGACTACCTCTATAACACCAACTTGGAGGGTGGCACCCGAAAGCAGGACAGCTTCGATGTGTTCTATCAGTACGATTGGAGGATGAGCGACAAGTGGGAGGCTGTGGGAGCCGTGCGCTACGACTATTTCTCGGATGGCAAGGAGTCGCATCTCACCCCGAAAATCAACCTCTGCTACAAGCCTACCGCCGACCTGGCGATTCGTGCGGGCTACGGCATGGGCTTCCGTGCGCCGTCCTTGAAGGAGAAATACTACAACTTCGACATGTCGGGCATCTGGATCGTGGAGGGCAACCCCGACCTCAAGTCGGAGGTGAGCCACAACTTCAACCTTTCAGCCGAGTATACCACGGGGCATTACAACCTGACGGCATCCGCTTATTATAATAAGGTGGAGAACAAGCTGTCTACGGCTGCCCCTTACTTCAAGACAGCGAACGATAAGTTGCCTTATCTGCCATACACCAATCTCGACGACTACAGCGTGTATGGAGGGGAGATAGGCGCACAGGCTCGTTGGGACAACGGATTCTCGGCTCGCTTGACCTACGCCTACACCAAGGAACAACTGGCGAAAGACAAGGATGGCAACACCATCAACAACCAGTACATCCCGGCTCGTGAGCATGCCTTCAACGCCCGCATGGACTACGACCGCCAGTTCAGCAAGCACTATGGCTTGAACATCGGTTTGCAAGGTCGCTTCCTCTCGGGCGTGGAGAATGTGGAATATAAGAACTACTACGATGTGAGCGAGGGAACCATCTCGGTATCTTATCCAGCCTACACCCTTTGGAAACTCTCGTTGGTGCAGCGCATCGGCAATGCCGTGAAGGTGAATGCGGCACTCGACAACCTCTTCGGTTACAAGCCGAAGTACTATTATTTGAACAGTCCGCTCACGGATGGAGTGACCTTCCAAGTTGGATTGTCGATAGACATCGATAAATTGTTCTAGAATATCCTTCAATCAAAAGAGGGTGTGTCATAAGTCCTATTGATAGCAGACAAAGACGGGCTGAATTGTAAATCGTCGGCCGAAGGGAAAGCCAAAGCCCAAAAGCACCTAGCCCAGGTGGCAGAAGACGGGCTGAAAGCCCAAAAGCCCCTAGCCCAGGGCAACGCCCTGGGTAATATTGGTATTAAGCAATGTCGCCCTGAAAGGGCAAAAGCATCTCATTATTAATGCTTTTGCCCTTTCAGGGCGACATTTTGTTGGGACGTTAACCCCAGGGCGATGCCCTGGGCTAGGGGCAGATTGCCCTTTCAGGGCGCATAGGACATGACTTATAACACACCCTCTTCTTTGTGTCCTTTATCGAAATATTACCTCTTAAAAATACTATTTCACGTAGAGCTTGAAGCCCTTCACGCTGCCTGGTGCGCCTTGCTCGGCACGTGGCAAGTACTCAAGGGCGGAGATGGTAACCTCCTTGCCCATGTCTACGATGCCGAGGTGAGGGAAGTTGGCACCCTTTTCGGTCTGCCAGTAAGTGCTCTCCTGTAGGTCGAACATCTTGTCGAGCGTAGAGTTGCCCTTCTCGCTGTCGGCATAGTAAGCCACCCAGTTGTTGCGGTCGATTCGGTTGCCCTGTGCATCCTGCAAGTAAACCTCGGCGATGGCAATCTGCGAGTCACCGCTCTGGCTGCTCTCTGCCTGGATGGCGAAGTAGCGACCCTTGACAGGCTTGTCGAGCTTGATGGTCTGCCAGCCGTTGCCAGCCTTGAAATTGCCCTGCAATGCCGGGGTGTCAGAGTTCAAGTCCATGCGATGACCAGGCTCGTTGTGCTTGTTGCTCTTTTCGAGGTGCAGCTTGTCGAGCTCAGGATGGTCTTGGCAGAAGGCGGTAGGGATGAGGTTGCCGCTCTTGTCGGTAGCTGTTGCCTTGCCGTTGATGCTAGTTTGTGGACCGACTACATCGAGCACGATGACCTCGTTCTTGCCCTTCTTGAGCCAGCAGCCCGGCAAGTAAAGGGTCTGCTGAGGACCGATGTGCCAGAATCTGCCGAGGGCATGACCGTTGACATAGACTTGTCCCTTGCCGAACGCCTCCATGTTGAGGAAAGTGTCGCCCACCTTCGAGAGGTTGAAGTAGCCACGATAGTAGCCCGCCTTCGTCTGCAAGCCACGCATCTTGTTGGTTGGTGTGGCGAGGGCGTTGACTGCTGTCTGGTAATCGTCGGCGATGGTGCTGTTGCTCCAAACTGTAGGAGTGAGGGCTAAGTCGCAGTTCTCTTTTTGGGAAGAAATCGTCACGTTGCCGATGATACCCTTGTAGTCCTTGATGGCTCTGCCGAAGTTGATGCGCCCCATTCCTTCCACCACTATGGTGAGGTTGGCGCCCTGTGGCATCGCTGGCAATTCGAGCGACTTCTCGTTCTTCACTCGGTCTATCTTGCCTACATACTTTCCGTTCACATATACTTGGGCAAAGTCGTGGAACTCGCCTGTGAGGGTAGAGACACCCTCGATGGCTGGTACTGTGGTCTCATACACCATGGTACCCCAACCCATGTCCATATCCTCGAAACTCAGAGGGGCTTTGCTCTCCTTGGCATTTCCGATACCATAGCTCAATGGCTTGTATTCCGTAAACTTGAACTCCGGCACGCTGATGATAGGCATCGGAGCCTTAGGCACGGCTGGCAACTTCTTGCCGTCGGTATATTTAGCCATCGTCTTCTGGAGCTCGTAATACTTAGGTGTGGCGAGTCCCCATTCGTTGATAGGCGCATCGTAGTCGTAGCTCGTTACGTCTGGCTGGAAACCAGGGCTGTTGGCTCCCGCCCAGTGGCCGAAGCTCGTGCCACCGTGAGTCATGTAGAGCGAGAAGCTGATGCCCTTGGAGAGCATCTCGTCGATGCCTTCCACCATCGCCTTGGCAGGACGGGTCTCGTGCTTGGCTCCCCACTTGTCGAACCATCCGCTCCAGAACTCGGAGCACATCTTAGGGGCGTTGGGACGCACCTCGCCGAGGCGCTTGAACTGGTCGTCGATGTTAGCACCCGTTCCGAAGTTCATCGTCCAGGTAAGGTCGTCGAGACCATTGTTGAGGAAGTTGCTTGACCAGTCGCACTGGAAGAGGCTCACCTTGTCGAAGCCACTCTTCTTCACGATGTCACGGATGGCGCTCACGTAAGGCTTGTCCTTGCCGTAGGAGCCATACTCGTTCTCCACTTGTACCATGATGATAGGTCCGCCGTTCTGGATGGTGAGGGAAGCGAGCTGCTTGCCCACCTCCTTCTCGAAGATCTCCACACGCTGCATGAAGTAAGGGTCCTGCTCACGCAAGCGGATGTCCTTCT
>ERZ808242.1016-NODE-1016-length-17603-cov-6.807101_pt1 | contig 17603 bp, 16 predicted proteins | sample MGYA00521244_ERZ808242 | MGnify/ENA primary metagenome ERZ808242 (study PRJEB31516, sample SAMN03275573) | gut metagenome | biome: mammalia-associated habitat; material: feces | host: Papio cynocephalus | place: Kenya | collected 2012-07-27 ... | reverse complement strand
GGAGAAAGAGAACGTGATGGAGGACCCGACCCTCGCAGAGGCCGGGAACTGAAGGAGGAATCGGAATGCAGAGATACAAGGTGATAGCGATAGCTGTAGCGGTCGTCGTGCTTGCTGCGGCGGTCGTCACCGTCGTCGCGAGAAGCGGGAGCAACGGCGGCTATGAGAACGACGGGGAGATCAACCTGGTGTCCGGACTCGAAGGAGTGGGTACCGGGTTCTACTACGACCCTTCCGCCGTCGAGAAAGGCGACCTGATCGTACTGAACGATGACGGAAGCTACAAGACCAGGCAGAACTCCGAGGGGTTCGACGTCGTGATCTTCAACCCCAAGGGCTGGGAGGGACTGGTGTTCGGAATCCCGAGCATCGGCTCCATCCAGTACTACCAGCTGAAGACGATCGTCGAGGACTATCTGGCCGACAAGACATGGACCGACGGAACCACGGCGGACCTGAAGCTCGTCGCGAGCGAGCATCCCGGAAAGGGCGAGGTCGGATTCCTGGTGACCGGAGGATCCGCATCGGCGATCAAGGAATTCCAGAAGACCGGTCTGAAGATCGGAGTGACATGGGATCCGCAGTTCAGCGCTCTGACCTACGGGGACGGAGCGGTGTACAGCCATCTCGTCACCACCGACATGATCTTCCCTCACGTGACCTGCTGTGTCCTGTACGGCAACTCGGCATTCATACACAACAACCCCGACGCATCCGCCAGGCTGGTGTGGGCCGCCAAGAACGCCACCGACTGGCTCAACGCCGTCTTCGACGACATCCAGAAGAACGGCTACGACCCCAGCAACGAGAGGCATGCCGCGCTGATGGAGTATGCGATCAAATACTCCGGCGGAAAGGCAAGCGGCCTGACCCAGGAGCAGATCCTGAACTCCCTGAAGTACATAGAGTACGCCTGGGGCGACGGAGACATGTACGAGAAGTGGGATCCGGAGAACCCCTTGACCAAGGTCAAGACGGACATAGCCAATCAGACCGACACGCTGTACAACGTGGGAGGGATACTGAAGAAGGACCTCAAGGACCTGGGATTCAGCAACTCCAAGGAGTTCGCCGACTCCTTCGTCTACGACGAACCGCTGAAGAAGGCGATCGACGTCAAGAAATGGGACGAGGGAGAGACCTACGAGATCAGGATGAGCGCCATCGCGAGCGACATCCATCAGATCCCGATGCATCTGGCGAACGAGAAGCTGCCCGGACTCTCCGAGATCCTGGGCAACCCGGATCTAGATGACAACACGACCCTGTACGAGCAGGCCGGAATCGAGATCTCGTTCAAGTACGTGGCCGGAAGCAATGCCGTCGTGACGCAGCTGCAGTCCGGCGAGGCCGACTTCGGTGTCGCCGCCCAGCCCGCGGTCATCATCTACGACATAAACAACAGCCTCACCAAGGCGTGAGGCCTTCCGGGCAGGATCTCCTGCCCGGATTCAATTCCCATATTTCCACTAGGAAAATATTAAATTCCATGCATCCATCAAGGCGCGTGCACTTCTCAACAAGGACGCGCTTCGCGATGCAGATGATGGTCGACCTGGCCGTATACGGATCGGAAGGCAACGTCAAGATTAAGGACATCTCCAGACGCCAGGACATCTCGGTGAAGTATCTGGAGCAGATCATCACCGCTCTGAACAAGGCGGGATACGTCAAAGGCGAGCGCGGCCCCCAGGGAGGATACCGCCTGGGCATGAGACCGGACAAGATCACGGCAGGCATGGTCATACGCCTCATGGAGGGATCGCATTCCGGCTCGGAGACGGATGCCCCGCTCAAGGGCGAATGCCCCTGGATAGCGAAATGCGTCGACATCGGACTCTGGGAGAAGATCAACGGATCGGTCGACGAGATCCTGGACGGAACCACCGTGGCTGATCTGGTGGACCTGGCGAAGCGCAACGGCTATCTGGAGGCCGTAAGCTCCCCGGAATACTTCATCTGACCGCTGCCATTATTCGGGATGAACGCATCCTACGCACGGAATGACGTACGTCAACCATCCGCGTATCGCCTTCGAGACGGTGGAGGAGAGGGGCTATCAGACCCGCATGGTGGAGCAATGCATCAGAGCGGATACCCTCCTGATTCTCCCCACCGGCCTGGGCAAGACGATTATAGCCGCCCGCACGGCAGCCGAGTTCCTCGCCGACGGCAAGGTCCTGATGATGGCTCCGACGAAGCCCCTTGTCGAGCAGCATTTCGAAGAGTTCTCCAGACTGCTCACGGACGTGCGCATATCGATGATAAACGGCCTGATGAAGGACACGAAGCGCGCCGGGATCGTCGCCGACAGCGATGTGGTAATATCCACGCCGCAGACGATATCAAACGACCTGGACGCAGGAAGGTACGACCTGTCCGGATTCTCCCTCATCATATACGACGAGGCGCACCGCGGAAGGGGAGACTACGCGTACGTAAACGTCGCTAGGTACGTCAGGAAAGGCACAAGGCGCATAGGGATGACAGCCTCCCCCGGAAGCAGCGTCGATAAGATAGAGGAGGTCTGCCTGAACCTCGGGCTCAAGCGCATAGACATGCGCACCGAGAACGACCCCGATGTCTCCCCGTTCGTCCATGACACGTACATCAACAGGATCGAAGTCGATCTGCCCTCCGACATACGGGACATATCGGCCCTTCTGAAGGTCATGCTCGACCATTTCTACTCAGAGCTCTGCAGCCTCAGGATCGCATCCCCCAACGTCATGCCGTCGAAGGGATACCTCCTGGGGATCGGCGACAGCCTCCAGAGGCGCATCTCCGACGGCGGGAAGAGCGGGATCGTGTTCAAAGGCCTCAGCGTGAACAAGACGTGCATACAGCTCCTCGAAGCGGTCAGCAAAGTGGAATCGGAGGGGACCACGGTGCTGAGGCGCTACCTCGACAGGTTGGAGGCGGAGGCGGCCCAGGACAAGGGGGGCCGCGCAGCTCGCGCCATAGTGGAGAGACAGGAGTATGCGGCAGTGAGGACCATCCTGGACGCGACGAACGTGGAGCATCCCAAGGTCTCCCGCGTCATGTCGCTGGTCAGCCGCACGCTCTCGTCGAATCCCGAGTCCAAGGTGCTCGTGTTCGCCCAGTTCAGGGACACCTGCGAGATGCTCGAATCGAAGATCTCGGGGATACCGGAGGCCAGGGTCAGCATGCTGATAGGCCAGTCGAAGGGCGGCCTGAAGCAGAAGGAGCAGATCTCGCTCCTCGACGGGTTCAGGAGCGGAAGGAGCAACGTCCTCATATCGACCTCAGTGGGAGAGGAGGGTCTGGACGTCTCCAACACCGACGCGGTGATATTCTACGAGCCGGTGCCCTCGGAGATACGCACCATCCAGCGCAGAGGCAGGACCGGGAGGAAGAGCGACGGGGAGGTGTATCTCCTCATAGCGAAGGGCACCGTCGACGAGGCCTTCGAGAGATCCAGCATCCGCAAGGAGAAGAGCATGAGGGAGAATCTGGAACGGCTCAGCGAGCGCTTGAGCAGAGGCATGACCCTCGGGGACGGCGGACAGACCCGCCTCGACGGATACGGCGGCGTTCCGAGACGATTTATAGAAGCCGATGCATGGGGCGGCCCATGCTCTACTCCGAGCTCGCAGACACGTTCGACAGATTGGAATCGACCAGCAGCAGGCTGGAGATGACGGACATACTGGCCGACTTCTTCAGGAAGGCGGACAGGCACGAGCTCAGGAAGATAGTCTATCTGAGCCAGGGCAAGCTCCACCCGGACTTCGTCCCGGGCGTGCTCGGCATGGCGGACAGACTCGTCCTCAAGGCCGTAGCCTTCACATCGGGCATCCCGGAGGACAAGGTCGAGAAGATATGGATCGAGGAGGGCGACCCCGGAAGGGTGGCGGAGATGCTGATATCCGCCAAGAAGCAGACCACGCTCTTCTCGGACGACCTGACCGTCGACAGGGTTGTCAAGGGCCTCACCGCCATACAGGACGCGGACGGCAAGGATTCCCAGGACCGCAAGATGAAGACGCTGGCCAACATGCTGCACGACTCCAGCCCTGTGGAGGCGAGATACCTCTGCAGGACCGTCACAGGCAGAATGAGGGTCGGAGCCGCCGACATGACCATACTCGATGCTCTGGCCATCGCATTCGCGACGAAGGAGGACAGACCGGCCATAGAGAGGGCGTTCAACGTCACCTGCGACATCGGCAGAGTGGCCGAGGCGATCGCCAACGGCGGGATGGACGCGGTCCGCGCCATCAAGGTCTCGGTGGACAGCCCGGTGAAGGTCATGCTCGCCGAGAGGCTCCCCTCCGTCGCCCAGATCGTCGAGAAGATGGGCGGCAGGTGCGCCATCGAATACAAATACGACGGGATCAGGGCGCAGGTCCACATCGGAGAGAAAGGGGTCCGCATATACTCCAGGAGGCTGGAGGACCTCACATCCAACTTCCCAGATATCGCGCAGGAGCTGCGCTCAGCCTGCAGATACAAGGAGGCCATCATCGAGGGCGAGTGCGTCGCCATAGATCCGGATACCGGGAACATGCTCCCGTTCCAGAACGTCACCCACCGCAGGAAGAAGCACGGCATGGATGAAGCCGTCAAGGACATCCCAGTGAGGATATTCATGTTCGACTGCCTCTACCGCGACGGGGAGGACATGACCCCGCGCCCGTATCTGGAGAGGAGGGGCGCTCTCGAATCCGGATTCGAGATCGGCGGCCCCGTTCAGATGACTACCATGCGCATCGTCGAGAGCGAGGTGGAGGGCGAGGAGTTCTTCGACAGCGCCATCGCCAGCAGATGCGAGGGGATAATGGCCAAGTCGATAGCCGAGGATTCGGTGTACAGAGCCGGATCCAGAGGATTCCTATGGATCAAATACAAGAAGGACTACCAGCAGGCCCTGACCGACTCCTTCGACCTTGCGGTGGTCGGTGCGTTCTACGGCATGGGCAAGAGGGCAGGGAGGTACGGCGCCCTCCTGATGGCCGCATACGACCAGGAGACCGGGAGATTCGAGACGGTGTGCAAGCTCGGAACGGGCTTCGACGACGCGTTCCTGGACGGCATGCCAACCCTGCTCGACGGCACCAAGTGCGAGGAGAAGCCGAGCTCCGTCGTCTCCGAGATGATCCCCGACGTATGGTTCGATCCCGCCGTGGTGCTCGAAGTGGTCGCAGCGGAGATCACGCTCAGCCCGATACACACAGCCGCCAGGGACGTCGTCAAGGAGGGATACGGGCTGGGGATAAGGTTCCCGAGATTCACCGGGCGCGTGAGAAGCGACAAGTCGCCCGAGGAATGCACCACCGTGGGAGAGATCGTGGAGATGTACGGCATGCAGGCCCATGATTCGGACGGCCTGTCCGACCGCTCCGAGCGAGCGGACGCCATCCATGATTATATACGAGGATGTCAGATAAGAAGGGCAAGGATGCGCCCCTCGGGGCCGGATGGGATGTATATGGAAGACAAGAAGCAGTGCACCTGCCGCAAGCCGGAAGACAACAGGGCCCAGGACCGCTCCGATGATGCCAAGGCGGCCGATCAGACCCATTGGGACGGAAGCGGGGACTGAAACATTTATTACGGCGACGGCATAGCCCGAAGGCATGGAAACCTACCTTGTCGAGAAGACGGCGGACTCCGCCACCATCGGATTCAAGGGCGCCAATCTGACCATCATCACGCCTCTCATGAAGGCACTCGACGACGACGAGAACGTCGAGCTCGTCAGATACATCGACACCCACCCCGAGCTCGATGACAGGAAGCTCTACGTCAAGGTGAAGAGCGGCGACGCCCTCCAGGCGGTCAAGAACGCTCTCGACGGCGTATCCGAATACTACTCTCACATCGTCAAAGAGTGATTGTTCTGTACAGGGAATGCCGCACTGCCGAAGCCGATATCGGCATGCGCAGATACCTCTGCGACTCCGACGGGACCGGCGGCCACCTCAAGACCGAGCCCGAGGACTTCGTGGTGCGCGAGATCTCCGACCCTCCGAGACGGAAGGAGGGAGGAGAATACGCCATAGCCACGGTGACCAGCCGCAACTGGGAGACCAACCGTCTGGTGCGCATCATGTCCCGCAGCCTGGGGATGTCCAGGACGAGGATAGGATTCGCCGGCACCAAGGACAAGCGGGCCGTGACGACGCAGCTCATGTCGTTCAGGTGCCCTGCGGAGGACCTCTCGAAGATATCCCTCAAGGATGTGGAGATCTCCGACGTCTACACCGGAAGCAGAGCCATCCAGCTTGGAGACCTTCTGGGGAACTCGTTCGAGATCACCGTCAGAGACTGCACGATGGATGCCGCGGGGATCAGGGATTCCGTCGAATCCGATATGGCCACCATAGCCGCCAACAGAGGATTCCCCAACTACTTCGGAGTCCAGAGGTTCGGAGCGATAAGGCCTGTGACCCATCTCGTCGGAGAGAAGCTTGTCCGCGGCGATATAGAAGGTGCCGTCCGCACGTACATCTCGTATTCCACCCCGCAGGAGGAGGAATCGCTGCGCGAACTCAGGAAATCCTTGGAGGGATGCACGGACTGGGTCGCGGCCGCCGCTGCGATGGACGACAGGATGTCGTTCGAGAAGGTCATGGCCCAGACGCTGGCCGGCGGAGGGGACTGGAAGGACGCGATAGCCGCCATGCCGTCCAATCTCCAGATGATGTTCGTCCACGCCTATCAGTCGTATCTGTTCAACGAGATGCTCAGCGAGAGGATGGGGCGCGGACTGCCTCTGGACAGGCCCGTCGAGGGGGATGTCGTCATTCCTCTGTCCGCGGACGGAACGCCTGACCACGACGACCCCATAATCACGACAGGCAGGAACGTCGATCTCGTCGCTAGACAGGTCAGAACCGGGAGGGCCTTCGTCACAGCCGCCCTCTACGGCTCGGACACCGTCCTGGCTGAAGGCGAGCCCGGCGAGATTGAAAGGAGCATAGCCGAAGCCAACAGGCTCGAGCCTCAGGATTTCGTCATACCGGGGCTGTCCAAATGCTCGTCCAAAGGCGGGAGGAGGGAGATCCTCTGTCCTGTGAAGGACCTCAAGGCCGCCTTCTCCGACGGATCGTACACGATGTCGTTCTCGCTGCCCAAGGGCAACTACGCCACATGCCTAATGCGCGAGTTCATGAAGTCCGATATGAGGGACTACTGATCACACGATCAGATTCTTCACGATCACCGCTTCATACACTCCGAGGTCGCACTGCGACATTATCTCGTAGATCGACATCCCCTTCAGCAGGTTCATCGCCATGGCCGACAGCCTGTCGTCCGCCTGCCCCGGCGGAGAGAGGACCGCCCTCTTCACATATGCGACGACGTCCTTCGCCGCATCGGCCTCTCTGAAGCCGCCGAGGAAGAACACCTTCTCCAGAGGCAGATCGGGGGATCCCTCGAGATCCGACCATTTCATCTTCAGCACCACATCGTGCGACTGTCTCTCCAGGAATCCGAAGTCCGGCATGGCCGGCGATATCGTGCCGCAATCGGGGATATCGGCGAGATATCTCGTCACCTGCTCCGCCAGCGCGGGCTCGAGGCCCAGTGCGTCCATTATATCCGGATCGGACGCGGACGTCTTAGTCATGTAGGCGCGGCGGAGGACCTTCTCGGCGGCCCTCTTGACTGCATTGTCGTACTTCCTGCTCTTCTGGGAGCCTCCCATGAGCGACCTTGCCTCATCCTTGTGTCCGCTATCCTCCAGGATCCTGACCATGCGCACCTTGGATTCGTCTGATATCTTCGGCAGTGCCGACAGCAGGGAATAGGCGGACATTATCCCCGGATCATCGCCGCGTTCCGCGGATATCTCGGCCTTCATGAGTATCGCGGATTCGCGGGACGGGTCCCTGCGGAGGATCCACGACACTGTACCGAAGGCTCCCGACATGTTGCCGACCGCGATCTGCTGCCTGGCTTGAGCCTCGGCCGAGTCCAGGTCCTCGGGATCCAGGGAGACCACCCTGGCGTAGCAGGAGGCCGCCCTCTCGTGCTGCCCCAGCTTCTCCAGAACACGGGCTTTGATCCTGTTGGATTCGGCATCGTCGAGACCATGCGCTATGGCGCGGTCTATCTCGGCCAGTGCGCTCTTCATATCGCCTTTGGCCTCCTTGGCCAGGGCGTTGACCCTGCGGAGAGCCGGATCGTCCGGCCTCGTCCTGAGAGCCCCCTCGGCTATGAATGACGCCCCCTCGTAATCGCCCTTGGCCAGGATTATCCTCGCCTTGAGGCAGTGGTAGTCTGGGTTGCTCGGATCCGCGGTTATGGCACGGTCGACCGCCCTCATGGCGCCTTTGATGTCGCCGGCGTCGAGGAGGTTGGAAGCCATGGCGTACAGAGCCTCGGGATCCTCCGCAGGCGGCTTAGCAGGCTCTTCAGGAACGGGGACCTCCTGCACGGGCTCAGGCTCCGGCTTCGGGCCCAGCTCTCCTGCCGAAACGCGGATGCGCTCGCCGGACAGGGCCCCGTTGTCAGGATGGAGCGCGATAGCTTCGTCCAGAACGGCCAATGCGCCGTCGCGGTCGCCTTTCGAGACGAGCATCCTCGCCAGCCTGAGGGATGCTTCGGGAGTCTCCTCCCTTGCGATCCTGGCCCTGAGCATGTCCTCGGCGGCCTGCATATCGTCCGAAGACACCAGGAGATCCACCTGCAGGTCCATCACGCCCACATCCGAGGGCGATATGGCCGCCGCTTTCCTTGCATAGTACAGCGCCTCGCGGAACTTGGAAGACGAGGCGAGTATGACCGCCTTCCTGACAAGCGGATATATCGATCTCGGATCGAGCTCCATGGCACGGTTCAGGGATTCGACGGCGCCGAAGCGGTCCTTGCACCTCTCCTGAACGGCGGCCTTCGATATCCAGTACTCCGCTTCTCCCTGGTCGAGCAGAAGGGCGCGGTTGTAGGCATCCTCGGCGGACTCCAAGTCCCCCCGGGCCTCGTCCGCCATCCCTTTGGAATGCCATAGGACAGGGTCATGAGGCTCCAGTACGGCCGCCTCCGAGAACGAAACCGACGCCTTGAGATACTCACCGAGAGCATACTGGGCATTGCCCTTGAGCCTCTTGAGCATCGCATCCTTGGGATACGTGCGTTCGAGAACCGTGCTGAGGGATTCTGCATCGCGATACATGCCGCATGATACCATGGCGGAGACCACGGATACGGCACGGTCCCTCGACCCGTCAGTCCTGAGGACATCGCGGAAGACGTCGGATGCCTTCTGCTCATCGCCCTTCCTGCACATGGCCTCGGCGAGAGCCATCTTGGACGGGATATCCGAAGGATCGACCTCCAGAATACGCCGGCAGTCGGCTATCGCCGATTCATAGTCCCCTTCGGACATACTGAGGTCCCTCATCAGGGCGAGCGCATCCACATTGGATCCGTCCCTTGCGAGGATGCCTTCGCATTCGCGCTTAGCAGCCTCTGCGTTGTCCGTCAGATACAGCAGCCTCGCCAGCTGAGCGCGGGCAGCGTTGTTGTTCTTGTCGGCGCGGACCGCCTTGCAAGCGGAGATGCGCGAAGATATGTAATCGCCGGACCTCATCTGCATGACCGAGCGCATCGTCAGCGTATCGGAGTCGTCCCCGACGAATCTCGAATACCTGTCGAGGATCATCGAGGCCTCCCTCTCCATCCCCTTCTCTATCAGGAAGCCTACAGCGGCCACGTACTCGTCTGAGCCGCTGGATTCGCTGTCCAGGAATATCCTGATCGCATCGGACATGCCTCTGCGGTCACCCATCAGCGTATACGCACGGATGGCGTCGCGGCGGACACGGGTCTGATGGCCGTCGGCCATCTCAAGATACCTGAGTGCACGGGCGATGTCTCCCACCCCCATGGCGGCCTCGGCGGTCTCGACATAGACGAACGGCGGAGGTTCCATGCTGATGAGCTCCGAATAAACCATCAGGGCGGAGCGCCAGTCCCTCTCATCCATGGACATTCTGGCGGATGCCAGAAGGAACTCTGGATCCTTGTCCTTGTAGAACCCGCTCTCTATCAGCTTCCTCGTGGCCGCATCGCGGCGACCGGAAAACCAGTCGTAGTAGATGGCATAGAGATCCTGCATGCGGCCCGAAGACGGGGGACGGGACGGTTTCCTCCCCTCAAGGACATCCTGGATGTTCTCCCTCTGCGGCCATCCTCCTGTCGGATCGGTCTGGATGAAGATGTCGTAGGCGCCCCTGCACGAAGGATCGTACCCGTAGGCGCAACTGGCGGCCTCGAAAGCTCCTGCGGTATCGCCCCTCGCCAACGCGATCCTGGCCCTGGCCAAGGACCTGCGGACCTTCTCCTGGGATCCTTCGGACATCGCTAGGATCTCCTCGGCCCCGTCGATGTCTCCCTTGGCGAGGAGCACCTCGCACGCCCTGACGGATGCGCCGCAGTCGGTGACGCGGCTCTTTGACACGACCTTCCTGAGAGATGCCCTGTCGGCGAGACCCGCCGCCGCCAGCTCATCCACCATCATGACGAGGACCTGCGAACTGACGGTCCCCTTGAACGCTTCGATCTCTCCGAGGAGGGCGGAGGGTCCGCCCTTGGGGAAAGCATGAGCCTCCAGCATCTTCCATGCATGATATTCGAAGGAGCTCTGGAGAACCGGGCGGCCTGACATGCCCGGTGCATCCCGATATAGATATGTAAATGCGACCCAGAACCGCATCTCTAATGCGTGGATTCCTGCCCCATGCGAAGGAATCTGGAGTCTGAATAGGTGATAGTTTTATATATTAGATTTGAAATGAGGACGTTTAGGCAGCTGTGATCTAGCTGGTTAGGATCTGAGCCTTCCAAGCTCATTGCCCGGGTTCGAATCCCGGCGGCTGCACTCATATTATTACATCAAAAAGCGACTCGCACGAGCTTTGATTCGCTGTTTGACATACAATATACATGGTTCGTGCAGTCGAACACCGTTTTTCCGAAGTCCAGGAATCCGACTGGACCCCCTCTCGATATGACGAGGCAATTTGTTCTTCATCACGCTGTTACGATTAATCGGCATCATGCTCATCGCGAACAAACTCAACATCCTGGCTTCTAGCGATGAGACTGCGAAATCCATAGGTATAGATGCTTCGAGGTTGCGCATCGTCTGCCTCGTGGTGATCTCGCTGTTCATCCATCTCATCATCAGGCAGAAGAAGAAGAAGATGCAGTGAGATGGAGCTGAAGGTCGAAGGCCTGAGCTTCAGATAAGAGGGAGACCTCGTGATCCAGGATATCGAACTGTTCATCGAAGAGCCCGGGCTCGTATGCATCATCGGGCCCAAAGGGGTCGACAAATCCATCTTCCTGAAGTGCCTCAACAAGATTCTCAGGCCCTCAGGAGGGGCTGTCTATCTAGGAGGCTACGATCTCGCGGATCTCACTCTGAAGGATATTTCCGAGGCGGTGGGGCATGTACCCGTGGATACGAAGGACAGCTTCTCCATGACCGCGCTGGAGACCGTTCTGCTGGGGCGCCATCCTCGTCAGAGATTCGGAACCACCTCCGACTATGATTTCAGGATCGTCCACAGGGTCCCGAACATGATGGGGATCAAGGAGCTGGCGATGCGCAGGTTCGACGAGCCATCCGCCGGACAGCGTCAGAAGATCTGCATCGCCAAAGAGATCGCACAGACGTCTGTGCCGCCAGGTGCAGGTCATTCGGCCCCTCAGGGGCCTGGCGGCCAAGGAGGGGATAACCGTGGTGATGATCACCCATGATCTGTACATCGCTTCGAGGTATACGGACAGGATGAACCTCATGGCGCCTCCGGGAGTCATCTACAGATGCGGCTCCCCGGATAAGATGGCGACCGAGGACTCGATAGAGGACGTGTACAAGGTGGGGTGCAGGACAATAGACGACCGCGGGCGCCCCCATGTGATCCTCGGGGATCCTCTGGAGTGAATCTATCTACTTTTCATCGGTAATACGGATATCCTCTGCATAGGAATCGCCAGGTCAGGAGACCGAGGGTCAGCTTCCTGGACTCGACTATCATCCCGTCGGTCGCCCTCCCGTTCACGGCTTCCGATATAGCTTCCCGTACCTCTTCCGATACGTGTACGTGACTCCCCATCCTGGATGCCAGCATCGATTCGGCTTCATCGACGGTGCAGCTATGCTCGGAAGTCGATGAGAAAAACTCCAGTTCCGGTTCCATTCCGTTGATCTTCAAGAATCCATGCGGGAAGCGGGTATCCAGGCCTTTGAACGATATGTCCCGTCCGAGCCTTCTCCAAGCATCTATCTCCATCCCATCTTCGTGGAATGCGGATGAGATGTAGGCGCAGTTGCGTTTCGAGTAGGATGCCATCCTCAGGATGGAGTCCGGATTGTTCAGTGCAGGGCAGAGCGATGAGAATACGAGATCGAATCTCTCGTTCGTGTTGAAATCCTTCCATGACGATCCGACGGTCTCGATATTGGATATACCTTGTTCGCGGCATTGCTTCTCCAGTCTTCCGAGCATCCCCACGGAGCCGTCCATGCAGACCACCCTGGTGGCGATTCCGGCGATCGGGATGCTGAAGAGTCCCGTACCGCATCCGATATCCAGTACAGTATCCCCATCGCGGAGGATGCCTCTCTTCACCATAGAGTCGATGATGTCCCCGATCATCATGACGTAGTTCTCGCCGCTGTAGTCGGCGGAGGCCTCCTCCCAGCATCCTTCGATAGTGCTCTCATTAAGGTCGAAGGCCATGAACGGATGCTTCCTCCGTTCCTTCTCCCATCCCTCCAGGTGGGCGTTCAGTTCGTTCCCCGAGGTCAAACGACCACCACGTGCGGCCTTCCGCATATCCTCTCGACGACGGTCTCCACACCATACACGTTCCTGATGTTCTCCGGGGTAAGCACCTCGTCGATCGCTCCGGACGAGACCACGTTCCCACGATCGAGCAGGATGGCCTTGTCGCAGAACCTCATGGCCAGGTCCAGATCGTGTATCACCGCGCAGGCGCACAGACCCTTCTCCTCGGTCAGACGGTCCACGATGTTCATGACCTCCAGCTGGTATTTTATGTCGAGATTGCTGGTGGGTTCGTCTAGAAGCAGGACACCTGCCTCCTGAGCGACGGCCCTGGCGATCAGCACCCTTTGCGCCTGACCGCTGCTGAGCCTGTGGAAATCCCTGGTGGCGAGATCCTTCACATGGAGGTCCTCCATGGCCTTCCAGGCGATCTCCCTGTCCTTCTTCCCGTATTCCCATGCGACATGCGGGCGACGCCCCATCAGGACCACTTCGAAGACAGTGGGCGAGGCGGCCTCTATGGAGGAGTTCTGCGGAACGAATCCCACGTTTCTCGCCATCTCCATGCGGGGCATCTCCGAGATCTCCCTTCCGTCAAGCATCACAGACCCCTGCTTCGGCGTCAGGATCCTGTTCATGCAACGGAGCATGGTGGTCTTCCCTGAGCCATTGGGCCCGAGTATCCCCACGATCTCCGACGGGCGAAGCTCTATCCCGACATCCTCCAGGATGTTCGTTTCTCCGTAGTCGAAGAACACCCCGCTCATGCTCATATGCATGATGTTTGTTATCTAATTCTGATTAATATACGTTAGGTAACACTTTTAGAAAAATAGTATTACCATTAAATACGATGCGAAACATGGCGTTAGCATGGACACCAAGACAGTATCCATCCTCGTTGTAGCCATTCTCGTGGTCGCCGGAATAAGCGCTGCGCTGGTTCTGGCGAAGGACGACGGAGATGCCAGCAGGAATCTGGATGTCAACCTCGAGATCTACGGCAACGCCGATGGCGACTGGAAGGTCGACGAGGCCGATGCGAAGCTCGTGGAGTCGTGGATCGACGCCAACGAGAACAACGATACCGCCGCTATCGATGAACTCAAGGGAAGGATTAATCTCGACTTCGCCGATGCGAATAGAAGCGGGGCCATCGACTCCAAGGATGTGGAGCAGATCCGTGCCATCGCCAACGGCACCGCCAAGCACCTCTGGTTCCTGGACGGTATCCAGCAGGAGAGGGAGATGGATATCGGGGATGCCATCAAGAAGGTCGGCTGCGAGTATTACTCCAACACCGAAGCCATGCTCATCCTCGGACAGGCGGACAGGATAGCTGCTGTCGACAACGCACCCTACCAGTATCTCGATTTCTACTTCTCTCCTCAGCAGAAGTCGAAGGTGACCAACATGGTCAACATGAATGCACCCGACTACGGATTCGTCAACACCTTAAAACTCGACGTACTGCTGATCTTCTCCAGCACCGCCAGCTACGAGGCCAAGCAGGAGAAGCTCATCGGAACCGATGTCCTGTACCTCGGGCTGTACAACCCCGATCTGACCAACACTGCCAAGTCCAACTTCATCCAGGGAATCCTGAAGGCCGGATACATATTCGGTGCGGTGGACCGTGCGGTCGACTACACCAACTGGGTCCTGGATTACAGGGACAAGATGCTCGACATCGCCAATTCCATACCTGATGAGAAGAAGCCGGTCTGTGCCATGAGTAACTACACGAACTCGTACTTCGAGAACGGGACCTCCAACACCATTCCGATCTACTCGTCCATCGACCCGCTCGGTCAGGCTGTGGTCCTCTCCGGAGGCAAGAATCTGCTCCAGGTCCTCGATGTGACGACTTCCGGATACTCCCACAAGATCGGGATCGATGCAGTATTCAACAAGCACCCGGTCGATCACTTCTTCCTCCACAATGTGAAGTACACGTACGGAGGAGCAGTCATGAGCAGCACCCCCGACCACGGGTATCTCCAGGACGATCCGAGCCAGATGGCCGATGCTTGGAAGAAATCGGTCGGACAGCCGCTCATGGGCGACGAGACGATCACCCTTCTCGCAGGGGACTTCAGGAACGGATGCACAGGAGGCATATTGCTCGCAGCGTATATGGCGAAACAGATCAATCCAGACGCGTATTCGGGAATCGATCCCTTGAAGATGCATGCCGAGTACATCGATTGGATGGGCATCTCCGACTACGACATCACGAAACACGGGGTGTTCTTCTACCAGGGTCAGGCCGCCTGATCCACTGGACCCCGCGTCCCTGCGGGGTCCGGTTATACCCATGATGAAATGGTGCTCCAATGGTGCTGTTCGGAGAAGTAGAAGCGGACGAGGACAAAGAGGCCTTCCGTCTGAGCAACAGGACCAAGGCTCTCTACCTCGTAGTTACGCCGCTGGTTCTTCTGGCCTTGGTGGCGTGGTCTGTCACCATCAGTTCCACCGATATCACGGTGTCCCAAGTGTACGGCTCATTGGTCAACACACTGTTCCCGGGGACGTTCGATATCCCGGACACAGTCCAGCAGATTGTCATGAAGGTCTATGCGCCCCGCGTCCTCATGGCGGTGTTCGTCGGAGGCATCCTCGCCATAGGCGGATGCATCACACAGGTGATCCTCAAGAATCCCCTAGCCACTCCCTATACGCTCGGAGTCTCCTCCAGTGCCGCTTTCGGTGCAGGGATGGCTATAATTTTGGGCATATCCGCATCGGTCGGCATGGCCGGCGTGATGCTGAACGCCTTCCTTTTCTCGATGGTCCCTGCAGGGATCATCCTGTTGGCGACCGCCAGAAGAAGCATAGGTTCCACGACGATGATCCTCATCGGGGTGTCGCTGTCATATCTGTTCAGCGCGGCCAATACCCTGATGCAGTACTTCGGGGAGTCCGATGCCGTGAAGAGGGCCCTGTTCTGGGCTGTCGGGGATCTGAACGATGCGATGCTGGGCCAGATGCCGTACGTTGCAGTGACGATGGTCTTCATGCTGATCCTAGCCATGTTACTCATGAAGGATATGGACGTCATGCGCATGGGGGACGACACTGCCACAGCGTTGGGGATAAACGTCAGGTTCATTCGTACCGCGACCGTGATCCTGGCCTGTCTGTCCACTGCTATCGCGGTGAGTTTCGTGGGGGCAATAGGATTCGTCTGTCTTCTCGCACCTCAGATCTCACGCGTATTCGTGGGAAACGGTCTGAGGTACCTCATCCCTGCATCCATGTTCACGGGAGCGCTACTCCTAGTGGCGGCGGATATCGTGGCCAAGTCGATACTCGCGCCCATCATGCTCCCTGTAGGGGCAATAACAGCGGTCGTCGGAGCTCCGATCCTGATATACCTGCTGGTTCGCAGAAGGAACCCTATGATGCTGTGACGGCTTATTCGGAATAGGGTGAAACAGCTCTAAACCTTGTTCAGTTCATCCAAGAACTTCTGCTGAGCCGGTTTGATCTCACGCACGCCGGCGTAGACGGCGAAGATCACGGCAGATTTCTTGGACAGATCCAAACCCATCGCTATTCTCGTTGTACCACATCCTTGTGTGCAACAACAGCGAACCTTGCCTGTCCAAGTCATTAATCGGCATCGTAGATGCCGCTTCCCTGGGCGGTTCACCGCCCGGGGTCAGAGGGATTGGTTTTTATCCAACCCGTCCGATGTCCGTCGGACCTGCGTTGTTCTATTGTTGCAAACATGAATGCGCAGGTCGCTTTTTGAATGAAGGGTCTTCACATCATCACCCGAAACCGCTTTGAATCGCGCTCTTATCTTATGATTCGCATAGCTATTGCGTTCCGTTTTTTGGGCATATCCAGTCCCGACCCTTGTTTATATAGCGCGAACACCACCCCACGACCAGGCATAGTGAAGGAATACGCGTTCGAGAAACTATGTCAGATTATCGAAGCTGTGGTAGCCCACCAGGGGATAGTCCGTGTGTACCTCTACGGCTCCAGGGTCCGTGGCAACAACACCGAAGGCAGCGACTACAACTTCTGCATCCTAACAACAGACGACTACGGTCTCTTCGAGATAAGCGGTTTCTACGCAGACCTCAGGGATGCACCCGGCAGGGACATCGATATCGTATACGAAGAATATCTCCGCGACGGCTTAGCAGGGAGATTCTCTGGGACAGGAGGCTGCCCTATGAAGCATGACCTCGAGAACATCGATGCCATCCTGGAGCACTGCGACAGAATCCTGGACCAGAGACATGTACGATGTCGACATCGAAGACACAATAAACGACAAATCACGCCAAGGTCCAGCGAAATCTATCGAGTTCGTAGGAGAGAGAGTTAAGAGACCTTTTGCTGACGTCACATCTCGCTTCAAGGACGTCGATTGGCATGAGATCTGCAAGATACACGATTTCATGACACACCAGTACGAGGAGGTCGACTCGGAGTTCCAATGGTCCACTGTGAAAAACGATTCCCGTCCCTCAGGCAGTACTGTCAGAAGATTGTGGCGACACTCAAATCGGAATCCGATGGTCGATGACAGTCCTGTCACCGAATCTTATCCGGTTCCAAACATCAACATCCGTTTTCGTCCTATGCAGCTTTTTGCGGCCTGCCTTGTTCATCGGTCCGAAACATCATCGTCGGATAGCAATCCATTGTCGCTCGTATAATGTAAGTGCGAACATAATTGGATGTATGTTGGATAAATCTTCCAACTCATTATATACTTTACACCTGTTGGATTATTCGTCCGACATACAGTACCAAGCATGGTAGGGCGGACGACAGGTGAAATTATGCATATTATGGAAGGATACTTGGACCCGC
>ERZ808242.1015-NODE-1015-length-17616-cov-11.013097_pt1 | contig 17616 bp, 18 predicted proteins | sample MGYA00521244_ERZ808242 | MGnify/ENA primary metagenome ERZ808242 (study PRJEB31516, sample SAMN03275573) | gut metagenome | biome: mammalia-associated habitat; material: feces | host: Papio cynocephalus | place: Kenya | collected 2012-07-27 ... | reverse complement strand
GACTTCAATACAGGATTGAGAAAGGGCATCGAAGCGGACCGGGTGAGGCTCACCCACAGGCGCAGGCAACTCATTCGGGAAATGGGATACTCCGAGGATCTTGACTCTACGGAACTTGCGGAGAAACTCCATGAGCAGGCTCTCCAAGAAGCCATACGGGATGATAAGGCGGGACGGTCTGGGTGACCGACCGCCGGCCCGCCTACTTCATGGGGGATGTCGGGATGGATGACCACCAGATCTGCATCGCGCACCTGCTGAGGAACCTCACCTACACCATGCAGGCCTTCCCGGATGACGCATGGAGCCTGGACATGCTTGACCTCCTGAGGGACTCCGTCCATCAGAGGCATCAGGGGCATATCGGACAGGATGTGAGGACGAGGATGGAGGAACGTCTGGACGAGCTGCTCGCCAGACCTCCCGTCCACACGAGGGAAGACGGGAAGGAAACCGAGCTGGACAGGCTCAAAAAGAGCATCGCAAAGCACAGGGACCACGTCTTCACCTTCCTCACGAACCCGGCCGTCCCGCCCACGAACAACGACAGCGAGAAGGCGCTCAGGCCGGCCAAGACCAAACTCAAGGTCAGCGGATGCTTCAGGACCGAGGCCAGTGTGGAAAACTACGCCTCCGTCGCCTCCGTCATACAGACGGCGGTCAAGAACGGACAGAACCCCTTCGAGGTCCTCAGGGTCATCGCGGCCCTTGCGCAGGCGTAGGTTCATTGTCTCAATCATCATTGGCAGGTGGTCGGGGTCGTCGGCCTATGGCCGGGGGCACCTGAGTAGTTACGAGGAAGACATACAACGAATAATTATGTTGTGCGACCATCTTAATATCAATGCGGATAAAAGACATCTAAAACACATATAGAATGTGAATATGCGAAGATGATTAATTGTCAAAAATAAACAATTTTGACTACCTTTGCCATGATAAAAGGAACAGAACATTATGCGATTGTTTCCAGAGAAAATACACCAGATACGAGAAGAAAGAAATCTCTACCAGAAAGATTTGGCAGAGGCTCTATCAATTGATACTCCAGCATACTGCCGTATTGAGAAAGGTGAACGAAGAGCCAAACGCGAGCAAGTCATTACCTTGGCAAGTTATCTGAACGAAGATAAAGAAGAACTTCTTACTTTATGGCTGGCCGATCAAGTGTCTGTCGTCCTTGCGACAGACCGAAAGATTGCGAAACGAGTCCTTACTCTGGCAAAACAATCTATAAACGGATAATTATGACAAAGCTGAAATATAATATACCAGAACCACTTACAACATTGTTGGAGGAGAAAAGGTCATTGTATGGACTAAGAACATATATCAGCCTCTTCAGCAGTGCCGGTGTTGGATGCTATGGTTTTAAACAAGAGAATTATCACTGCATCGCTACCGTGGAACTGCTTGAAAGGCGGCTTCGTATTCAGCAATATAATCAGAAGTGCATCTACAATAGCGGGTATATTTGTGGCGATATGACCGCACAAGAAACCAAAGACAAGGTCTTTGAGCAACTATATATGTGGAAGCGCAACTATAATATTCAGGAGCCAGATGTTATTATCGCGACACCTCCTTGCCAAGGAATGTCTGTTGCCAACCACAAAAAAGGGGATGAGCTAAAGCGCAATTCTCTCGTAGTCGAATCAATCGTGATGATTCGCAAAATCAAGCCTAAATTCTTCATTTTCGAGAATGTCCGTGCTTTTCTGAGCTCTGTCTGCACTGATATTGACGGCAAAGACAAGGCTATACGTCAGGCCATAGAAACAGATCTTTCCAGAGAGTACAACATTCTGTATCGTGTCATTAACTTCAAAGACTACGGTAATCCGTCCAGCAGAACAAGGACGCTGGTACTTGGCGTGCGTAAGGACATAAAGGATATTACTCCGTTGGATATTTTTCCGGATAAACAGCCGGAAAGGACATTGCGTCAGGTGATAGGACATCTGCCTTCATTAAAAGTAATGGGAGAAAGCTCACCGAATGACATATACCACAATTTCAGAAGTTATTCCCCGCAAATGGAGAGCTGGATCGCTGACATCAAGGAGGGACAATCCGCTTTCGGCAACACAGATCCGACAAAGATTCCTCACCGTATCAAAGACGGCAAGGTCGTATATAATGCCCAAAAGAACGGGGATAAATATACTCGTCAATGTTGGGATAGAGTGGCATCGTATTGGTTTCCACTTTTTATGAATATAGCGTCTTAGGTTATGGAAAAAACAGAAGAGAGAAAAACCGAAATAATGAACCTTATCGGATATGGACTCGCCAAATTCGATAAAGCATTCGTATTGGAATTTGGTTTTGACTCCAAGTCAGCCTTTAGCCGTTTCATAGTGGATCTCGGACTGGCCTCCACAGTCAAGGCCGTATTCAACCGCCAAGATAGTTTCGACCCATATTTCGACAATGGAAGACGAGGATGGTTACAGCGCAATCAACGCGAGCACATCAAAGTCTTTATAGATAGTCTGTTCGGAAAAGAGAATGTTCGAGGATTCTCTAATATCGTGAAAATGTACATTCAACAATATGACTCGAATATACATTTAACATCAGATAGTGTCTCTCCCTTTGTCCTATCCCGTTTCAAACAATTACAAGAGACAGGCAAATTGGCAGAGGTATTTTTCATGCAAAACTATCAGACCGTCGTTCCATTCCAGAATTCAGTTTTGGAAGACGCGAGACTTTGGGGAGACGGATACGACTTCCAACTACAACTCGGTAATGATTTTATACTTACAGAAGTGAAAGGTATAAGGGAAGAACGTGGCGCCATACGGATGACACAACGCGAATATGAGAAAGCCTCTGAATTTGGGAATCTGTTCTATCTCGTGGTTGTCAGTCGTCTTAACTCAATGCCAAGAATTAATTATATTCAAGATCCGGTGAACAACATGACCCTTGATTGCAGAGAAGTACAATCAATTCAGAAACAATATATTTCGCAATTTATAACATGGAAATGAGATGAGGACGAATAAATTTTGCCCGCATTGTGGACGACCATTATTGAAGTCAAACATCAAAGGCTATTCGTATCAGTGCAATGCCTGCGATGAGGATTTCTACAGATTTGAGGTGCTTAGTACAAGGTATACCACCTTGGCACGTTCAATCAGAAAATCCGATTATGACTATCGGATGACGGGAGGTGATACGAACTATATCGTTTATAAGAAACCATCCCCGTCTTTGGTTTGAGATTTTTGCAATTATAGAAAACATACGTTAATATTAGTGAATATGAACAAGAACAGTATATACTCTCATACTACGACCAGAGCAAACGTCAGTAGTACTATTTCCGAATATTTCAAGACTCAACCGGTATTAAGAGCATGGTTATTCGGCTCATTCGCAAGAGGTGAGGAGACCCCTTTGAGTGATATTGACATAATCGTTTCCATTGACCGCTCACAACCCATCGGCTTGAAATTCTTTAGTATGTGGAACGACCTTGAAGAAATTCTTGGCAGGAGTGTAGATCTTGTCGAGGAAGGTACACTTGCTCCTTTTGCAGTGGACAGCGCAAACAATGACAAACTGTTGATATATGAGAGAACCGCTTAAAGACCGAGCAAGGCTCGAACATATTCTTGAGGCAATAGACAATGTCTCAAGTTATACTGACGGCCAGACATTGACCTCGCTAGAAAATGATAAAATGAGGTATTACGCTGTCGTGAAGAATCTTGAAATCATTGGCGAGGCGGCGTACAAACTCACCAAGTCTTTCCGGCAAAAATATCCCGAAACCCATTGGAATGACATCACACGGCTTCGTCATGTTCTCGTGCATGACTATTACCGAATATCTCTCCCAACTGTCTGGGAAATAATCAACCACGACCTTACTCCTCTTCGTAGTCAAGTGGTTCGTTACATTGAGGAGACTGATTGGGTGGAATGGGAGAAAAACGTGGAGGCCGTAGTGGAATCAGCTGTGCACAAGAGTCTCGTCCAGACAGCAAGACGGATGAAATCATCGGGCTATGATGTGGATGAAATCATCAATATCACAGGCTTGACCAAAGATGAGATTGATGAACTATGATTCCGTGCTATAGAGGACTCAGTAGTTGCTTCGTCAAGTTCATGATCGGAAATACGGCAATTAATACGGACGTTGAAGTTCGCCGAATCTTCCCTAAAATACTTAATGTCTTTGCTGTTGAGAATCAAATACCCGGTTCTGAAAGAGGAACAATATCAAAGTATGTCTATACTTTTTCGGATTTGATGTATAACAGAAAGAACTGGAGAGACCTCAATAAGGATAAGAGCATAACACGTCAGGAAGCCATTGAAGATAGCGAAGATGTCAAGCAACAGGAGGCATACAACGCATACTATGTTCAGAAAGCGATTGCCCTTATCCGTAAGATTCAGAAAGAAAGTGAAGTTCACGACCAGTGGGGACAAGGAGAAGCGACACAGGTTCATCACATATTTCCGAAATCCCAGTACCCACAGATCGCCCATTATTTGGAGAACCTGATTTTACTTACGGCGACACAGCATTATACCAAGGCTCATCCGAACAACAAAACGCAGGAAGTGAACAAGGACTATCAACTCACCTGTCTTCTTGCAAAAGCCGACACGATAGACAATTCTCTAAAAAAATTCGGAGAGCGCTATTATCGTAAGGAGTCATTCCTATACGTAATCAAAGTTGGCTTAAATCAAGAGCAAGAATGGTCAATGACAATGTCATTCTCTGACATCAAGCATCAACTGATTTTGGCGTATAATATGTAAGGCAAGCTGCGATGATATAGGAGGAACTCTTTAAACCTGGAACAGCCTCCTGCCATACAATCATTAGGTGATAATGATAGACTATATATGTAAGAAAGGCTATGCAGAAACTGATACTGACAGCATTAATAGTCCGAATCTTCAAGCGACAATGCTGAATGATATACATGGTATTGTACATATGGAAACTTTTGGGTCCAGAGAGTCCAATATAAAATAATACGAACAAACTTACTACTGTTCGTAAATTTGTTCGTAATCTTTGTAAGTCATTGATTTTCAAGACTACTTGCGGAGAGGGAGGGATTCGAACCCCCGGAGCCTCGCAGCTCAACAGTTTTCAAGACTGCCGTAATCGACCACTCTACCACCTCTCCAGACTTTGTTCCCTCAATTGAGGGAATGCAAAGGTAAATAAAATTTTCTGTTCGGCAAAATATGCGGAAACATTTTTTTACAAAAAATCTCAAACCAAGACATCATCTCCGGCATTTTCTGTCTTCAAAGGAATGTCACTTCGACTGGGCTCAGCGACCAACGGGGTTATTTTTCTTTCTTTTCCTCTGCACGAGTAAAGAATCTGTTCTGGAAGAGAATCAAGTAGAAAGCCCCTACTGTGACGCAGCTGTCCGCGAAGTTGAATACAGGAGCGAAAAACAGCAGGCGGTCACCTCCCACGAACGGAACCCAGTCGGGCCAGATTGTGTCGATCAGAGGGAAGTAGAACATGTCAACGACACGACCGAACATCAGAGGTGCATAGTCGAAGATCACTCCGTAGAAAAGACTGTCGATGATGTTGCCGATAGCGCCGGCGGTGATCAGCGTGAGCCCGACAAGGACTCCGGTCGGGACAACAGGCTTGCCATCAGGCAAGAGCGCCAACTTTCCATCTGAATCCACAGACTTACGGACAAGCGAAGCAATCCACCAGCAAAGAACGGCCGAAAGCGCGATCCGGAAGAAAGACAGCAGGAACTTGCCTACAGCACCGCCGAACTTCATTCCGAAAGCCATACCTTCATTCTCAATGAAGAATATCTGGAACCAGTTCCCGATTACGCTGAAATGTTCGCCTATCTGCATGTTCGTCTTGACCAGGATCTTGATGACCTGGTCAATGACCACAAGAATGACACCCAATATCAGGAGTCTCTTACCTTTGGAAATCTTCACTAGTTCTGTCCTTTTTTAGCAAGCATCTCCTTGGCCTCGACCGTAAGTGTGGCGTGAGGGACAAGGCGGAGTCTCTCCTTTGGAATAAGCTTTCCGGTCTCCCGGCATATTCCATAGGTCTTGTTCTCAATGCGGACAAGAGCGGCCTCAAGGTTTTGTATGAACTTGTACTGTCTCTGAGCGAGCTGGCTGGCCTCCTCCTTGGAAAGTTGGTAGGCGCCATCATCCTCGACCGTCTTGAAAGACGGGGTTGTGTCCTCGATGTCGTTGCTGCCGTTGTGCATGATCACCCTGCGCAGCGTGTTATACTCTTTTCTTGCCTTGTCAAGCATATCATTGATGATGGTACGGAACTCCTCGAGTTCCTCATCACTGTAACGCAATTTCGTCGTCTCGGCGGGAGTCGCGTTGTCTTTGATCAACTCTGACATAGTGTAAACAATATTTAGGTCTAAAATTATCTTGAGAGAACCATCTTGACCGATCCTTCATCCCACTCTACATCGGAAGCGCCTTCCGGAGCATCCTTGCCAAGCGTGACAGAAAGGGCGAGGGTCTGGGCGGCTATGTAATCCTTATAGGCTTCAAGAGCGGCGGCGATGTCATTGTAGGCTGAGCCATCGGCGAAGATCTCCACACCTATCTTGTCCGTCACCTCGAATCCGCTGTCCTTCCTGAGGTTCTGAATCCTGTTTATGAGCTCACGGGCCACGCCCTCCTTCTTCAACTCTTCAGAGATCTGAATATCAAGGGCAATGGTCAGTTGACCTTCGGTGGCTACAAGCCAGCCCGGCATGTCCTCGGATGAAATCTCGTAGTCGCCTGGCCTAAACTCAACGATGCCTGAAGGAAGTTCCACTGAATATGTCTGCCCGGCGACCTCGGCGTTCTGAATAGCCGTGATGGTTGCTTGATCGAATCCGCCGAAAGCGCCGGCGATCTCCTTCATCTGCTTGCCGTAAACCTTGCCGAGAGTCTTGAAGTTCGGCTTGATCTTCTTGGTGATGATGCCGGTAGTGTCCGAGATAAATTCGGCTTCCTTGACATTCACCTCACTAAGGATAATGGACTTAACCTGTTCCAACTGTTCCTTGACCTTGGCGGAGATCACAGGGATGATAAGCTTCTGGAGCGGTTGGCGGACCTTGATGGAAACCTTACGGCGAAGCGCGAGCACCATCGAAGTTGCCTTCTGGGCCAGATTCATTCTCTCCTCCAGATCCGCATCTATGACAGACTCGTCGAAAGCCGGCATATTCACATAGTGAACCGACTCCTCTCCGTCAGGAACAAGATCCAGATAGAGCCTGTCCATATAGAACGGAGCGATAGGAGCGGAAAGCACAGCGACATCTACGAGAACCTCGTAAAGAGTCTGGTAAGCGGCGAGTTTGTCCTCATCCATCTTCCCTCCCCAGAAACGTTTCCTGTTGAGACGCACGTACCAGTTGCTGAGGTCATCGCAGACGAAGTCCTGGATCAGACGTCCGGCGGTCGTGATGTCATAGTCCTCATAAGCCGCCACAACCTTCTTTTTCAGAGTGTTGAGCAGAGAGATGATCCAACGGTCAATCTCAGGTCTCTTTGAATATTCCACCTTTGCGGCCTTCGGATCAAAGCCGTCCACATTGGCGTAGAGGGCGAAGAATGAATATGTGTTGTAAAGCGTTCCGAAGAATTTTCTGCGAACCTCATCCACGCCGGCCTCGTCGAACTTGAGATTGTCCCAAGGCTGGGCGTTGGTCAGCATGTACCACCTGAGCGCGTCAGCTCCGTACTTATCCAACTCCTCAAATGGATCCACGGCGTTGCCAAGACGCTTGCTCATCTTGTTGCCGTTCTTGTCCAGAACCAGGCCATTGGAGATCACGGTCTTGTAGGCCGGAGTTCCGCTGATCATAGTGTGGATGGCGTGAAGCGTGTAGAACCAGCCTCTCGTCTGGTCAACACCCTCGGCGATAAAGTCAGCCGTGCAGCCGAACTTAGGAGAGTTCAGCCCACGGAGGCCTTCCTGGGCATAAGGCATCGCACCGGAATCGAACCAGACATCGATAAGGTCGGTCTCTCGGGTCATCTTCTTGCCTGAAGGGCTGACAAGGAATATGTTATCGACATAAGGTCTGTGGAGATCAATCCTATCGTAATTCTCCTTGCTCATGTCCTTAGGGTCGAAGCCATTGTCTTTGAACGGATTGCTCGTCATAAATCCTGCCTCCACCGCCTTGTCGATCTCAGCGTAGAGCTGGGCGATCGTGCCGATGCAGATCTCCTCCTTGCCGTCCTCGGTGCGCCAGATCGGGAGCGGTGTGCCCCAGAAGCGGCTGCGGCTCAGGTTCCAGTCCTGGATGTTCTCCAGCCATTGGCCGAAACGTCCTGTACCGGTCGATTCAGGTTTCCACGTGATGGTCTTGTTCAGAGCCACCATCTCATCCTTGACCGCTGTAGTCTTGATGAACCATGCGTCAAGAGGATAATAAAGGACAGGCTTGTCGGTTCTCCAGCTGTGAGGATAGCTGTGGGTCTGTTTCTGAATCCTGAACACCCTGCCGTCCTCTTTCATCATCATGCAGAGGTCAACATCAAGAGTAGGGGCGTCCGCAGGAAGAGAATCATCGAAAGCGTTCTTCACATAGCGGCCGGCATATTCCTTATAAGATGGATCTACGTGTGTGCGGACATATTCAGGATCAAGGTCCTCGATCGGGTAGAAGCGTCCGTCGTGGTCCACCTGGGCCTGACGCTTGCCGTCCTTGTCCAGGACCATCATTCCCGGCACGCCGAAGTTGGCGGCGACCTTCTTGTCGTCGGCACCGAAAGTAGGAGCGATGTGAACGACTCCGGTACCGTCCTCGGTCGTGACATAGTCTCCGGAGATCACCCTGAACGGTTCCCCTTCCTCGATCGGCCGGAACCAAGGAATCAGCTGCTTGTAACGGATTCCGACAAGGTCTGCGCCCTTGAACGAGCCGTCAAGAACCTTGTAAGGCACAAGTTTGTCGCCTGGCTTGTAGTTCTCAAGCGGGATGTCGGCGGCCTTAGGATTGAACCAAGCACTCACCAAATCCTTGGCCAGCACGTAGATGGCCTCCTTGCCCGTGTAAGGGTTGAAGGAGAGGACACGGACATATTCATACTTAGGCCCCACGCAGAGCGCCGTGTTCGAAGGGAGCGTCCATGGAGTCGTGGTCCAGGCAAGGAAATAGACCGGGAAAGCCTCCGTCCCGAAGAGCGGCTGTGACTTTCCGTCCTTGATGACCTCGAACTGCACTGTTGCGGTCGTGTCGGTCACGTCCTTATAACAGCCAGGTTGATTGAGTTCGTGAGAACTCAAACCAGTGCCGTCAGACGGGGAATATGGCTGGATGGAGTACCCTTTGTAGAGCAGTCCCTTGTCGTAAATCTTCTTCAAAAGGTACCACAATGTCTCGATGTAGCGGTTGTCGTAGGTGATGTACGGATCGTTCATGTCAACCCAGTAGCCGACACGTTCGGTCATATTCACCCACTCAGCCGTGTACTTCATCACCTCGCTGCGGCAGGTCTTGTTGTATTCCTCAACGGAAATCTTCGTTCCGATATCGTCCTTATGTATGCCCAGCTTCTTTTCCACACCGATCTCCACAGGGAGTCCGTGGGTGTCCCATCCGGCGCGGCGGTTCACCTTGTAGCCAGACTGGGTCTTGAAGCGACAGATCGCGTCCTTGATGGAGCGAGCCATCACATGATGGATTCCAGGCTTGCCGTTGGCGGAAGGCGGGCCCTCGAAGAATATGAACTCAGGTGCCCCTTCCCTGACCTCAAGGGATTTCTCGAACGCGTGATTCTTTTTCCATCTGTCGAGAACCTCATTCCCGACAGAAACCAGATCAAGGCCTTTGTACTCTTTGAATGTCATAATTTTCTTTCTATTTTTGCATCCTAAAAAACACTGGTCCGCTTAAGATGCATTCAAGTTTGCAAAGATAGTGATTTCCGTGTTTTTTATCAAATACGTGATTAATGAATATTATAGACGTCATAATTCTTCTTTGCTGTGTGCCAGCCATATTCCGTGGCCTGTCCAAGGGATTCATCGCCCAGACAGCCGCCCTTGTGGCCTTGGTGCTTGGCGCATGGATGTCGTTCCACTTCTCCAATGTGGTGGTCGGATGGCTGGAGCCAGTGATGAATGTCTCCCCCACCGTGCTTCAGGCGATCGCTTTCACACTCATTCTGCTTGCCGTCTTCTTCGTCCTCACCCTGGCCGGAAAAATGCTGGAAGGCATTGTGAAAATAGTGATGCTGGGCTGGCTGAACAAGCTTCTCGGTGTGGTGTTCGCCCTCATGAAGATTATCCTTGCCATAGGCCTGTTCATACTCCTTTTCGATTCAGTCACCACGGCACTTGGCGTTGATTGTTCGAAGACAATCAGCGGTTCCGTTTTCTACACACCGATCAAGGATTTCGCCAATGTCTTTTTCCCTTATATGAAAGAATTGATATTCACTAAATAATGAACAGAATCATCCTAATAGAGACTTCTACTTCCCTTTGTTCCACAGCCCTTGTGGAAGACGGGAAGGTTGTCAGCGAAAGAATAAGTGACGAACCAAGAGCGCACGCTTCCAAGACGGCATTGTTCGTCAGCGAGATACTCTCCGAAAGAGGACTGAAGGTTTCGGACTGCGACGCCGTGGCGGTCAGCAAGGGACCGGGATCCTACACCGGATTGCGCGTTGGAGTCTCCACAGCCAAAGGGCTCTGTTTCGGAGCCGGAATCCCGATGATCTCCGTCGGCACGCTCGACACCCTCGTCTGGCAGGCTTTGGACGGGAATATGCTCCCGGAGGGCTGCCGTCACATCATTCCGATGATCGACGCCCGCAGAATGGAGGTCTACACGGGAATATTCACACCCGACGGGAAGCAGATTTCTCCGACCGTGGCCCAGATAATCAATCCGGACTCATTCAAGGAACAGCTCTGCGAAGGGCCGGTGCTCTTCATCGGTGACGGAGCCGACAAATGCAAGGACACCCTGACCAGCCCGAACGCCCGCTTCATCCAGTGCTGCCCGAAAGCCGCATCGATGATGCATCCGGCTTTAGATGCCTTGAATGCCAAGAGATTCGAGGATGTGGCGTATTTCGAGCCGTTCTATCTCAAGGAATTCATCACGACAGTGAGCAAGAAGAAAATAATTTAAATCAGGAATATTATGAAAATCGGTGTTGCCAGCGACCACGCTGGATTCGAGTACAAAGGGAAGATCGCGGAACTGCTCAAGAAAAAGGGTTACGAGGTCATTGATTATGGGACACATTCAGCGGAAAGCTGCGACTACTCCGACTTCGCTCATCCACTCGGCACCGCCATCGACAACGGGGATGTCGAGCTCGGAGTGGCGTTCTGCGGCACAGGAAACGGCATGGCCATCACTTTGAACAAACATCAGAAAGTGCGCGCTGCCCTTTGCTGGGGAACAGAGATCGCCCGTCTTGCGAAGGCTCACAACAAGGCGAACGTGATCGTTATGCCGGCACGCTTCATCTCCTACCAGATGGTGACCTCCATTGTGAACAAATGGCTGGAGACCGAATTCGAAGGCGGTCGCCACGAGCGCCGAATAGAAAAGATTCCGCTTTGCAAGTAAAGGAAACAGGCACCCTACAAGACAAACACTTGGAAATAAAAGCGTTAATAGTTGACAAGAACTTTCTTTCGGGTAATTCCAGACTCTCTGAGAGCATCGAGGATTACCCTGAAGGTATCATAATTCCCATCGACAAGCCATACCGTTGGACCTCCGCCGATGTCATCCGTAAGGTGAAATGGGCGGCTTGCAGGCACTTCCACAAGAAAAACCTTAAGGTCGGCCACGCCGGAACGCTTGATCCGCTTGCGACCGGTGTGCTGCTCGTCTGCATAGGCAAGGCGACCAAGTTGGCCGAGGCTCTTCAGAAGGAGGGGAAGGAATATGTCGCCGGAATCTCGTTCGGAGCCACTACCCCTTCCTATGATCTGGAAAAAGCAATCGATCAGGAATATCCTGCTGACGGGGTCTCGGAACAATCCATCCGCGGTATTTTGCCTCGGTTTCTTGGCGAGCAGGAGCAGATAGCGCCTCTTTTTTCAGCCAAGTCAGTCGATGGTGTCCGCGCCTACGAACTGGCCAGAAAACAATACCGGGAGGCTCACAAGGAGAAGACCGATGTGATGATCGGTTTCGACCACACAGTGGCGGAAACTCTGAACAAGCAGGTCATAAATATTTCCGAAATGGAATTGCTGTCGTATTTTCCGGACGGCAAGGAAGCCGAAGTCCAGAATGACGGGCTGAGGCCGAATCCGCGCATCAGCGTAGTGGACACTTCCGCCCTGCATCTGCCTCTGGCGGAGATACGCGTGGCGTGCAGCAAAGGAACCTACATCAGAGCCTTGGCGCGCGACTTGGGAGAAGCGCTCGGCACCGGTGCGCATCTAAACTCGCTGAAACGTACCGGATCAGGAGGGTTCGCCGTCGAAGACAGCCTTTCAATCAATGACATAATTGGAGTTCTTTGAGACCTCCACCACACCTTTAATCTTTTTGAAATACTTGGTGGCATCCTCCAGGGTCTTGCCGTCAGGAATACGTATTGTCAGCGCGCTGATGATGCTGTAGTCATAAACGACTTCAGCATTATATTTAGAGACAGCCTTCTTCAGCGGGCCATCACCTATTCCCTCGTCATAATAGATGATCAGAGTGTTCGGGGAATATGCCAGTCCGGCCTGACGCGGCCTGAGCGGAGGCCTCTCCCCTATCGCAGGGATGTCCGGGGAATCAAACGAATCAACCCTGGCCAGCTGCTTCTCGGTTCTGCTGATGGTGCTGCAACCGGTGGCCACCGAAAGAGCGGCGGCCAGAACGAACGATGATTCTTTGAGCAGTGTCTTCATTCCGAAATAATCTATCGGCTATCCCTTACAAGATTGAAGCCAGAAGAAGCCCACTCCGACATCGATCCGCCATCATCATACACAAGATATCCCTCAAGTTCATCCAGAGACTCGATGAAACGCTTCGCCTCGTCAAGTCCTATCACCATACAATATGTAGCGTACGCATCGGCCATGGTGGCATCCGGAGCGACAATCGTGGCGCTGAGCAAGGTATGGTTCACGGGATATCCCGTCCTCGGATCTATGGTGTGTGAATATTTCCGTCCGTCTTTCACATAGAACTTTCGGTAGTTGCCGGAAGTCACGACCCCGCATCCGCTTCCATTCCCCTGCCATTTTCCGACAAGGCCTTGGCCGCCAAGCTCCATGTTCCCGTCCACCGGCATGTCCACCCCTATTGTCCACGGTTTGCCTGAAGGATTGAGACCTTCGCAATAGATCTCGCCGATGTTCACAAGCATGTCCTTGACTCCGAGTGAGTGGAGATATTCAGCGATCTTGTCGCAAGTGTAGCCTTGTGCGATGGCATTGAAATTCAATTTCGGGCATATTCCCGGGACGAGAGGGGACATATTCATGCCATATTTGTCCATTCCACAAACTGACCTGAGACTGTCCACGACAGCATCAGTCGGCAAAGAATCATTCGTGAAGCCAAACCCCCAAACATCATACAGTGCCCCGGCTGCCATGTCCAGCGCCCCGCCTGTCTCATCATAAAGCCTCTTCGAGACGGTGAATATCTCCTTGAACATCTCGTTGGGAGTCACCGGCTTCCCGGCGTTGAAACGGCTCAGCTGAGAGCCTTTGTTGTAACCGGACAAGGTCGTGTCGACCAATGTCAGTATGGAATCCACTACCCTCTTTATCTCACTCATGCCAGCCTTGACACCGTCATGATTGAATTTCACCGAATATGTTCCACCCTGGGCATAACCCGTCAATTCCTGATAACCGGCCTTCTTGTCGCAGGATGCCACTGCCAGAAAAGCGACAAAGCACACAGGCATGCTTCTGAATATTCTTAAAATAGCTTTCATCTTTGCAATTATAGGCATTTAGATTCAATTATCGGGCATCATTGGACTAGTTTTTGCTCAAGGGCTACCGTTTTTGCGTTTTTTATGCGATATTTGTATTCTCAATTAAGAAAGATGAAGATAAGAAACATTATTTTAACAGGATTGTCCGCGGCGATGTTTGCCCTGCCATCCTGCAAAAAGGATAAGGATAGCACCACCACGAAAGACTACGTCAGCGGAACGCTGGTCTTCTCGTCATCCGTGCCGACTTACGTGCGGAAAGGTGACGCCTTCAGTCTGACCCCGAGCGGAATCACCCATCCAGGTACAGGACTGGCCGAAGATGTGGGTTACTATTGGTCAAGATCATGGGAATCAGCCAAGGACACGACCAAGGCAGAAACCGACAAGAGCGGCGACGGAACATTCAAATTTACCGTTCCGTCCAAGGTCGGCACATTCACTGTCAGCTGCGTGGCGTTCGCGAACGGCTACTACACCAAATCAAACACGGCCTCGTTCAGCGTGGTTGATCCCGCGCTTGACTCCACAGTGACCGGAGCCTACACAAGCAAGGACACGAAGTTCACCGATCCAAGGGACGGCGGTTCCTATTACACGACCACATTCAACGGTAAAACGTGGATGAAGAACAACCTCTATTACTCCGGTTCAGGTGTATCATACGAGAACAGCGAGGCCATGGACGCAATCTTCGGCCGTTACTACACTTGGAACGAAGCTGTCAACGCCTGCCCTGAAGGATGGCACCTGCCTTCTGAAAAGGAGTTTGTGGAGATGGCCAACGCGCTCGCTCCGGCCGGGACCGCATTCGCGGAAAAGGAGACGTTCACAAATGTCGCCGGAGGCCTGATGGTTGACGCCAGATTCCTCGGCACAAGGATGTGGGAATACTGGCCGCAGGTAAAGATCACCAACAAGAGCGGATTTTCGGTCCTTCCTGTAGGTTACGCAAATGATTCCGGCAGTTCTCCGAAATTCACAGGTCTCAACAGTTATGCCATGCTGTGGACATCAACATCAGATTCTGAAGACTATGGATTCTGCAGGTACATTTATGTAAAACAGAACGACGTGCTTGTCGGTGCGAGAGACAAGAAATCTTTCAGGGCTTCTGTCAGATGCATCAAAGACTAAGAGAGATTTATATCTAGTCCGGCTTTAAGCAAATCAAAGTGATTAGCCTAACGCAGATCAGTAATGACATAAGAAGAATCGAGAGTCTTTTCGTTGAATCGGAAAGACTCTTTTGATTTTCCAGCATCTTCGAACCTCATGTTCGTTATCGCAAAGTCTGACACGGAGCCATCATTCAGAGTGACCTCAGCGCCTATCAAATTCGTTGTTCCGCTCTTGAAAAAGAGTTTAAGCCCTGATATGTCCATTGATCCTTTACCTTTGCTGACCGGCGTGAGTACGGATGTGTCCACGACTTTTCCACCAAATTTTGAACTCCCGAAAGAGATTTCCTTGAAGGCGTTGTCGATAGAGGCAATCATAAGGGCGGGGTTGGTCGCATAATTGTCGTACGAATCGTCAACTAATTCAATCAAAGCCTCTTCCGAAACCCTGTCAATCGTCCAACGGGTCTTTCCGTCGCACCAGATCTCAAGTCCGTTTCCATCCACATGGAATGAATTCCCTTGAACCTTAACGTTTCCGTTCCCGGTCATTTTAGCCTTCTTTGTCGGCATTGTGAAGGAATAATCAAACGAAACCAGCGAGGCTGAGATCTTGCTTACAAAAGCGTCAAGCGTCTTACTCTTGGCGAACGAAGCCTGCGGCAGCGCAAAAAGAGCCACTGCGGCGGCAATGAATATCTTTGTGATTGTTCTCATACTTTTACGTGCGTCTGCACAAGTCATGCCTTGCGGCGGATTACTGATTCTTGTAGGCGGCTATGATCTGATCCAACTCATCCAGACTGGAAACCAGTACCTGACGCGGCTTCGAGCCTTCCTGAGGGCCAACGATGCCGGCGGCCTGCAACTGATCCATGACACGGCCAGCCTTGGCATAGCCCATGCCGAGACGTCTCTGAAGGTCTGATGTGGAACCTCTCTGGCTCATGACCACCAGTTTTGCGGCCTCGTCAAAGCGCTCGTCAAGTTTTGCCATATCAACCATTCCGCCCGAACCTTCCTCAGTGTCGTCATCGACAGGCGGAAGGTAATACGGAGTGTTGAAACTCTTTTTGTATCCGTCCTGTGAACCGATATATTCAGTGAGCCTGTTGATCTCCTCGCTGTCGATGTAGGCGCACTGGACACGCTCCATCTCGACACCGGCGTAGTAGAGCATGTCTCCCTTTCCGATGAGCTTTTCGGCTCCAGGAGAATCCAGGATGGTCGAGGAGTCTGTCCTGGACACAACCCTGAACGCTATTCGCGTCGGGAAATTCGTCTTGATGAGACCCGTGATGACATCCACGGAAGGTCTCTGGGTGGCAAGCACAACATGAATGCCGGCGGCACGTCCCTTCTGGGCGAGCCTGATGATGGATGTCGTGATGCTGCGGGCCACAGCCTTGGCGTCTCCGCTGCCACCTACAGACATCGTCAGGTCGGCATATTCATCGATGATGGTGACGATGTACGGCAGGAAGCGGTGTCCGTCAGTTGGCAAGAGCTTCCTGTTGCGGTACTTCTCGTTGTAGGTCTTTATGTTTGGGACCGAGGCCTTGCTCAGCAACTCGTAACGCTGATCCATCTCAATGCACAGGGAACGAAGGATCTTGTCGGCCTTGTCGGCCTTCTTCACGATCGCATTGTCAATCTCTTCCCTCTCGTCATTGCAAGGAAGGACGGCAAGATAGTGCTTGAGCAGATGAGCGTAGGCGGAAAACTCGACCATCTTAGGGTCGATGAACACCAGTTTCAATTCAGATGGGTGCTTCGCGTACAACAGAGATGTAACTATCGCATTGAGGCCCACCGACTTGCCTTGTTTGGTAGCTCCGGCCACCAGGAGGTGCGGGGCATCGGCAAGATCGAAGACTTTGACTTTCTGCTGGATTGTGTAACCTATGGCGACTGGGAGTTCGGCCTTGCTTGTGCGGAACGCGTCATCGTTTAGCACGGCGCGCATGGGCACAATCGACGGGCTGTCATTGGCCACCTCGATGCCGACGGAATCCGTAAGTGTGACGACACGGACGCCTCTGGCATGAAGATGCATGCCAAGGTCTTCCTGCAGTTTCTTGATCTCTGAAATCTTCACGCCTGGGGCGGGATAGACTTTATAAAGGGTTACCGTAGGACCGACAATGGCCTTGACATCGTTGATCTGGATACGATAGTTCTCCAACGCATTGCGGATCCTTGTGTTGTTCCTGGCCAGTTCCTCATCCGAAACCTCATTGCGGCTTGATGAATACGAGTCCAGCAGTTCAAGCGAAGGAAACCGGTAATCAGGAAGCTCGTCACGGACATTGATTCTCGGGAGATCAGTTTTGATTTCGGTGGACAGTTCTTCACCTTTGACCACTTCCATGGATTTTTCGGCTGGTTCAGTGGTTTCGGTGGTGGCAGGACTCTTCCGGACCACAGTGTCTTCGACAGGCTCAGCCACCGATTGTTCCGCTCCTTGAGCTTGCCGAATGGACGGTTCCGGAATATTCAAAGAAGATGTTTCTGTTCGGCTTGCAGCTCCGACGGTTGGTGAGCCCTGTCGAACCAC
>ERZ808242.1014-NODE-1014-length-17653-cov-4.519491_pt1 | contig 17653 bp, 17 predicted proteins | sample MGYA00521244_ERZ808242 | MGnify/ENA primary metagenome ERZ808242 (study PRJEB31516, sample SAMN03275573) | gut metagenome | biome: mammalia-associated habitat; material: feces | host: Papio cynocephalus | place: Kenya | collected 2012-07-27 ... | reverse complement strand
GCTATGAACTGATTGATTCGAGAGGAAATCCGACGGTTGCCGCAAAAACCGTTTTAGAATGCGGTGCAACAGGTCTTGCAATCGTTCCGAGCGGCGCTTCTACAGGACAGTTTGAGGCACATGAGCTTCGTGACGGCGATGTAAACCGCTATAACGGCAAGGGAACGCTTAACGCAAGGGATAATATAAACGAAATCATAGCGCCTCTGCTTAAGGGAATAAATGCCTGCGAGCAGTATAAAATTGACGAAAAAATGATTGAATGCGATAATACCGAGAATAAAAGCAGACTAGGCGCAAACGCAATTTTAGCGGTTTCATTAAGCGTTGCAAGAGCGGCGGCAAACGGACTTAATATTCCGCTTTACAGATATTTAGGCGGTACAGCTAAGCCTATTCTTCCCGTGCCGATGATGAATATATTAAACGGCGGCGCGCATGCGGCAAATAATATTGATATTCAGGAATTTATGATTATGCCTATAAAGGCAAAAAGCTTTTCTCAAAGGCTTAGGATATGCTGCGAAATTTATCACACCTTAGGAAGAATTTTAAAAGCAGAGGGATTAAGCTTAGGCGTTGGCGACGAGGGCGGATTTGCGCCGAATCTTGAAAGCGATACGGACGCCGTAGGGTATCTTGTAAAGGCGATAGAAAAAAGCGGATATGACACGGGCAGTGTAAAAATAGCGCTCGACGCGGCTTCAAGCGAATGGTATAAGGACGGAAAATATATTCTTCCTAAAAGAAACGAAACCTTGGATTTCAGAGCGCTTGTGGAGTTTTACGAGGAGCTTATAAACAAATATCCCGTAATTTCGATTGAGGACGGTTTAAGCGAGACCGATTTTGACGGCTGGCATTATATGACCGAGCGCTTAGGCTCTAAAATTCAGCTTGTCGGGGACGATTTATTCGTAACCGATAAAAAGCGCCTTAAGACGGGAATAGAGAATAAAGCCGCCAATGCGATTCTTATTAAGCCCAATCAGATAGGAACTCTTTCCGAAACCTTAGATGTAATCAGATTTGCCCATAAAAACGGTTATAAGGCTGTTGTTTCCCACCGCTCGGGCGATACCGAGGATTCATTTATTGCCGATATCGCCGTAGGCATGGGAACAGGGCAGATTAAAACAGGCGCTCCGCAGAGATCCGAGCGCACCGCGAAATATAACAGGCTTCTTATGATTGAGGACGAAATAAACTAAAAAAACTGTTGACATTTTTAAGTTTAAATGATATAGTAGAGTTCGGGTCATTGTCTTTAGATAATGGCCCTATTATATTGTCTTGGAGTGAAAGAATAATGGCAGGCTACAGGTACGATACAGTCATCATAGGCGGCGGAATAGGCGGTCTTATGGCTGCATACAGACTGCGCAAAAAAGAACCCAACATGAAAATTGCCGTAACGGAGCGCGGCAATACGCTTGAAAACAGAAAATGTCCGGCAGGAAAGAATAATACCTGCGCGCATTGTAAAATTTGCTCTATAACAAGCGGATTTGCAGGCGCAGGCGCTTTTTCGGACGGAAAATTCAATCTCGGCACGGCTTACGGCGGAACATTAGGCGAGGAATTAGGCGACGATACCGCGAATAAGTACATAGCAGAGGTTGACGAGGTGCTTAACGAATACTGCACTTCCGGAATTCCGAACGTTTATAAAACAAACGATGATTTAAAGCTTAAATGTATTCAGAACAATCTGCGTCTGCTTGATATGAATGTCAAGCACCTCGGCACTGATAACAATTATCTTACAATGCAGAATCTTATCCATGCAATTGCCGCGAGCGGAACTGACCTTTACAGCTTTTATGACTGCATAAATGTCGAAAAGGAAAACGGAGCTTATAATCTTGAATATTCAAACGGTAAGGTTCTCACTGCCGATAATATCATAATCGCGACAGGCAGAGGCGGAGCAAGCTTTGTTTCCGAATTCTGCAGAAAATTTGCGGTTAAAACAAAATCAAATCATATTGATATCGGCGTAAGAGTCGAGATGAAGGATATTATCTGGAGAGAATTTTCCTCAAAAATTTATGAGCCGAAAATTCTTTATAAAACAAAGACCTTTGAGGACAGATGCAGGATGTTCTGCTTCAATCAGGGCGGACTTGTTTCTGCGGAAAATAACCACGGAATAATCACCGCAAACGGACACTCCTTTGCTCAGGCGGATAAAAAGACCGACAACTGCAACTTTGCGATTCTTTCAAGTATTCGCTTTACAGAACCCTTCAATCAGCCGACGGAGTATGCCGAAAATATTTCGAGAATTGCCAATATGATAGGCAAGGGAAATGTTCTTGTTCAGCGCTTCGGAGACCTTGTAAGAGGAAGAAGAACGAATGACCACAGGCTTGCTCAGAATACCGTTATTCCGACGCTTAAGGCTACAGCCGGCGATATTTCGCTTGCTCTTCCGCACAGAATTCTTACAAATATTATCGAGACCATTTATGCTCTTGATAAGGTAGCCCCCGGAACTGCGAACGACGATACTCTTCTTTACGGCTGCGAAAGCAAGTATTACTCTATAAGACCCGTATTTATGAACGATAAGTTTGAGCTTATAGACAATGTTTATATCATAGGCGACGGAAGCGGAATTTGCCGCGGACTTTCTCAGTCCGGAGCAATGGGTATTTATGTTGCCGATTGCATTACAGAAAAATAATTGAGAAATAAAAAACCGTCGGCAGAATGAAAAATTCTGCCGACGATTTTTGCTGTCTTATTATTTTTTAATAAGCGAAAAGATAAAAATGCTGAGTCCCAGTATCACAAGAACAATGCCTGTCGCTCGGTTTAAGGTTTTAGTCTCTGCCTTGTTTGCAAATACCGCGGCAATTCTTGCCCAGATAAAAGTGAATAAGACACATAAAATAAGTATTGTAATATCGGGCGCTCCGCCAATGGCAAAATGGGAAACAGCGCCTGTAAGTGCGGTAAATGTCATTATAAAAACGCTTGTCCCCACTGCGGTTTTAAGCTCGTATCCCAAAACAGATGTGAGAATAAGCAGCATCATCATTCCGCCGCCCGCACCGACAAAACCGCAGATAAGTCCTATTACCGTTCCGCAGACAACCGACTGCACGGCGCGCTTTTTCGCGCTTACGCTCTGCATAGCCTCTTTTGTTGTCATAACAGGGCGGACGATAAATTTAATGCCGAGCAAAAATGTCATAAACACCGAAAAATTCCCCATAGCAGAGGACGGCAAAAAGCTTGCGAGAAAGCTTCCTAAAAATGTGAATACCAAAACGGAGCACATCATGATTATTCCGTTTTTAACATCTAAGTTGTTGCTTTTCTTATAAGTGTATGCCGAAACGGCGCTTGCAAGCACATCCGAAGCAAGAGCAATGCCCACAGCCATATAAGGGTCAACCTTAAGAAAGGTTATAAGCATGGGGCTTATTACAGCCGCGGCACTCATTCCTGCAAATCCCGTTCCTAAGCCTGCTCCCATTCCGGCAAAGAAGGTCACCAAAATTATTTTTAAAATATTCATCATTGCACCTCAAAATATATTCTACAGGAATTTTTTTACAAAAATTTAAACAATTTTTTAATTATGGAATTTCGTATATAAAGTGCGGTTTGATTAAAATAAAATCTCCCGACTGCTCGGTCGGGAGATTTTCCTTTAAATAAGCGGTTTTTTAGAAGTTTTAATCTAAAATAGCCATAGTTTATAACATTAAATATGATATTTTCAAATTTTAAAATTATAACATATTTTAAGCGTTTTCAAGTCTTTCTTCAAGCTCTTTAAAGGGAGAAAGAGAGCGCTTTAAAATTCCGTGGATAAAGGCTATTGCTATTCCGTAATTTGTAATCGGTTTATTTTCTTCCTCGGCTTTTTTAAGCCTCGAATGAACCTCTTTTGCATTTAGCATACAGCCGCCGCAGTGAATAATAAGGGAGTACTTAGAAAGGTCCTCGGGAAAAGTGTTGCCCGAAGAATATTCAAAGTTTAGATTTTTCCCCGTATAGCCTTTTACCCAATTCGGAAGCTTGACGGTGCCGATATCGTTGCATTGCCTGTGATGTGTACAGCCCTCGGAAATTAAAACCGTGTCACCGTCCTTTAAGCGGTTTAACGCCGTTACTCCGTCAATCAGCTGTTCAAGCTCGCCTTTGTATCTTGCAAAAAGAATTGAAAAGGAAGTAAGCAAAATATCATCGGAAACTATTTTGTTTACAACTCCGAATGCCTGAGAGTCGGTAATAACCATTTTAGGCTTTACTTTAAGCATTTTAAGAGCGCTTTCAAGCTCGGTTTCTCTTACAACCATATTAACGGCATGGTAATCAAGAACCTCTCTTATCATCTGCTGTTGTGGCAAAATCATTCTTGCCTTTGGAGCGGATTCGTCGATAGGAGTAACCAAAACGATTAAATCCTCGGGATTTATTAAATCCCCGAGCAGAATTTTGCTGTTTGCCTTGTTTTTTGAAAGATTTCCGATAAGCTCCTTAAGCTCATGAATTCCTAAGCCTGTCTTAGCGCTTATCTTTATTCCGTTTTCGGTAATTTCTTTGTCCGCGTCTAAATCGCATTTGTTAAAAGCAATTATATAAGGAATGTTTTTTTCTTTAAAAAGCGAAATCAGCTCGAGGTCCGCATCCGTTAAGCCTTTAGTGATATCTGCGACCAATACGGCAACATCGGTTTTCGAAAGCGTTTCTTTAGCTCTTTTTACCCTCATTTCGCCGAGCTTTCCCTCGTCGTCAATCCCGGGGGTGTCGATAATAACAACAGGTCCGATAGGCAAAATTTCCATAGCCTTGCTGACAGGGTCGGTGGTAGTTCCCTTGATATCGGATACCAAAGATAACTGCTGAGCCGTAACCGCGTTTACAACGCTTGACTTTCCTGCGTTTCTCAGTCCGAAAAAGCCTATATGAACTCTTTCGGAGGAGGGTGTGTCATTCAGTCCCATTTTCATTTCTCCCTTTTACTTAGTGTGAGCGGTTTCGGATTTTGTTAAAATCTGAAATCGCGTCTGTTTGAGGTCTTTATCGCTTCGATATTTTCGCGAGCGATTTCTCTTACCTTGTCCTTCGGTATTTTGTTAAGCTCGCGGTCAATAAGCTCAAAGCCCACCTTTTTAGTCTCTTCCGAGGCATAGTCGATAAGATATTCGGTAAGGGTCATCAGCGCATTAGGATGACAGCAGTTCAAAATCTGTCCCGATTTACATAGGCTCATAAATCTGTCTCCTGTTCTGCCTTCTCTGTAGCAGGCGGTGCAGAAGGACGGTATATGGTCGTTTTGCATAAGCCAGCGGACAACCTCGTCAAGCGAGCGCTGGTCGGAAACATCGAATTGCTCCGAATCATGAGGCCTTTCCTCCTCGGTATAACCGCCGACAGAGGTTCTTGAAGCTCCGCTTATCTGAGAAATTCCGTAATCTAAAACCTTGCCTCTTACAGCCTCGCTTTCACGTGTAGAAATAATCATTCCTGTATAAGGAACTGCAATTCTTATACATGCTATAACCTTTGCAAAAAGCTCATCCGAAAGGGAATTGTCAAAAACATTCGGGTCGATATCGTCGGCTCTTTTAATTCTCGGAACGCTTATTGTGTGCGGTCCCACACCGTGTACAGCCTCTAAATGCTCAGCGTGCATTAAAAGTCCCGCAAACTCATACATATATCCCTCAAGACCGAAAAGAACGCCTAAGCCGACATCGTCAATTCCGCCGTCCATAGCTCTGTCCATAGCCTCGGTATGATAATCGTAATCATGCTTAGGACCTGTGGGGTGAAGCTCTAAATAACTCTTTTTGTTGTATGTTTCCTGAAACAGGATATAGGTTCCTATTCCTGCTTCCTTTAATTTTCTGTAGTTTTCAACCGTCGTTGCGGCTATATTTACATTAACTCTTCTTATATCGCCGTTTTTGTGGTGAACGGAATAAATGGTTTTGATACATTCGAGGATATATTCTATCGGGTTGTTTTTGGGGTCCTCTCCCGCCTCAATCGCAAGCCTTTTGTGACCCATATCCTGAAGCGCGATTACTTCGTTTCTGATTTCCTCCTGAGTAAGCTTTTTTCTTGCGATATGCTTGTTTTTCATGTGATAAGGACAGTAAACACAGCCGTTTACGCAATAATTCGAAAGATAAAGCGGAGCAAACATAACAATTCTGTTTCCGTAAAAAGCGAGCTTAATTTCGTTTGCAAGCTTGTACATTTCTTCGATTTTTTCGGGAATTTCACAGGCTAAAAGCACGCTTGCCTCGCGGTGGGTAAGCCCTGCACAGGTGTATCCGTTTCCGCTTTTTTTAGGTCTCGCTTTTTCAAGCAGGGAGTCAATAAGCTCAATGTTATTTTTGTTTTCCTGAGCATATTTTAAGGTTTCTAAAATTTCCTCATGGTTAATAAATTCTTCGGCTTTAAGTGATTTGGGGTTATAAACTGACATCTTTGTTTATCCTTTCTTTTCTCGCGTCACCGCGGTCGGTGACTATTTTAAATCCAATTGATTTCATTCTCATGCTAAGGCAGTCCTTGCACTGCGCCGATTCCTCGCCCGTGCAGATTTTATTGTCATAAAGCTCGTATTTCTTTCTGACCGCAACAGGCGAAAGATTGGGCATAACCACATTTGCTCCTGCAAGAATTCCCAATTCTCTTCCTCTTTCGGAAATTGTTCCTAAGGCTGTAGTCGAGGGGAGAAGAATATTAGGCTTTATAAGTCTTATGAGCGAAAGCAGATATACCGTCTGCTCTAATGTTCCTGCCTTAAAATCCTTAAAAGGCGTTTGCTTGTGGGGAATAAAGGGTCCTATTCCGCACATGTCGGGTGAAAATTCTTCGATAAATTTAAGGTCCGATGAAAGCGACCTCGCCGTTTGATAAGGCGAGCCTACCATAAAGCCGCACCCTACGGCAAATCCGATTTCCTTTAAACTTTTAAGACAGCGCATCCTGTTTTCAAAGGACATTTCTTTAGGATGAAGCTTTTCATAATGCTCTTTGTCGGCGGTTTCGTGCCGAAGAAGATATCTGTCCGCACCCGAATCGAACATCATTTGATATTCTTCCTTTTTGTATTCGCCGAGCGATAAGGTTATAGCGCAATCGGGAAAGCGCTTTCGGATCTCCGATACCGTTTCGCAAATCGATTTTAAAGGTATAACATTTTCTCCGCCCTGCAATACAAAGGTGCGAAAGCCCAACTTATATCCGTCCTCGCAGCAGGCTAAAATCTGATCTTTTGAAAGAATATATCTGTCGCAGCTTTTGTTTGATTTTCTTATTCCGCAGTAGAAGCAGTCATTTTTGCAGACGTTTCCTATCTCAATAAGACCTCTTGCAAAAACCTCGTTTGAATAATATTCCCGTCTTACCTTATCCGCAAGCTCTCTTGCGTATTGCGCCGTTTCGTCATTTTGACAGGTGATAAGATATTCGTATTCTGAAACGGTGAGCGTCTGATTTTTAAAGAGCTTGTCTAAAAGAAATTTTGACTTATTCATCAGTACCAACACTCGAATATACAGTTTTAACGCTCAGTCCCTCTATTTTTCCGAGCTTTCCCGAAAGCGCGGAAATCGTGTCCTGAGGTGCGTCTAAGACAACGCTTATTATGCTGACCTTTTTTTCACGGTAGGGAAGACCCATTCTGCCTATAATGTATTTTCCGTATTCATGCAAAAGAGCGTTCAGTTCCTCTGTTTTGCCCGTGTTTTCAACGATTATGCCGATTAACGCAATTCTTGTTTTCAAGCCTTTTCATCTCCCTTTTTTATAGCCTTGCTATGACGACAAGCCGAGAAATGCCGAAATTACTCTGTTTCAGGCGAGTTCGAACTTGTCGGCTTTGCTTATAAAAAACGCCGCATCCTAAATCGGACGCGGCAAAATAAGCCTGTAAATCAACAGACTGATATTAAATTCGCGTCTTTCACCTCAATGAAATTTCGGTGTCAGATTTTAAGTTATTTTATCATACCGTGGCTTTTATGTCAACTTTTTTGTTTTCTTTTTCTTCTTTAATATTAGGAGCCGAAACGGTGTACTCGGTGACATTTTTAACAGTCTCTCCGTCAATCTGCAAAGCCCTCGGCTCGCTGAATTTAACGGTTATCTCTTTTCCTTTTATAACGCTTACGGTGTCGGTGTGCCTGATATGCTCTCCCTTAAAAATCGAGGGGAATATCATAAGTGTTTTAAGCTTGCCGGAGGAGTGCATAACCATGGTAGAAACGGTTTCGTTGTTCAGCCTGTCCTGACTCGGCGTCGGCATCATTCCGCCGCCGTAAAACCTGCCGTTCATAGTAGGCGCAAGCCAGACATTCTTAAAATTATAGGTCACTCCGTCGGCTGTTATTTCAGCGTCGGTAGGCTTGTATTTAAAAAGCAAGCCCTTTATTGCAATTACGGTATAATTTATTTCCTTTGAGTCGGACGCGGTTTTTCTCATCTCGTCTCCGACCTCGCAGCAGTACCCGTCAATTCCGAAGCCTATTCCGTTTATAAATTTATATTTTTTGCCGTTAACCTCAACTGTCGGCAGATTTTCGATATACTTGTTGATTTTGCAGGAATTCGACTTTTTGTCCTCGCTTAAAACATCTCTGAAAAAATCGTTTCCGCTTCCGGCGGCATAATAATAGATATCGTTTTTAATATCCATACCGTCTGTTGAATTTATAAAACGGTTGAGCGTTCCGTCGCCGCCCGCTATGACGATTTTATCGTCAGGCTCAAGCTTTGAAATAAAATTATAATAGTTTATAACAGAGGTGATATCCTCAAATATAAAGCTTTCGTCCTTTAAGACCTTTTTAAGCTCCTGTGCCTTTTCTTTTCCATGTCTGTTTGCGGCAATAGGATTGTAGAGAATATAATATGTAGACATTTTTTATTTCCTTTCCTTTTCGGGAATTTTAATGCTTTTCTGAGAGAAGCATTTCTTCAAGTTTTCCTGCCGCAACGCTTAAAGGCTGTTCTTTTCTTTTTATAATACAGATTTTCCTCTCGGGAATCTGCTCTTTAAGCTTAATAATATTTACTCCCGTAACCCCGTTTAAAAATTCCTCAGGCACAAAGCCGACGCCAAGCCCCGATTTTACCATCGGCAAAATCTGATCCGCTGAAAATGCCTCGATATCGGGCTGATAACAAAGCCCGTTTGAAGCAAAAAAGTTAGAATAAAATTCATAGGATTTTGTGTCGCTTCCTAAAGCTACAAGCGGTTTGTTTAAAAGCTCCTTTAATTCAACCGTTTTGTCTTTAAATTCCGTAAATGACTCTGGGCACACGGCAACCTCCTTTACCGATTTTATCCCGATTTGCGTTAGAGAGGGAGTTCTGACTGTAGGAGTGGTAACAACCGCAAGATCCGCCATTCTTTCCTTTAATGCGGAAATTGCCTGAGGCGTTGAATGGTCGCTTATCTTTATTTTAATTCCCGGATAAAGCTCCCTGAATTTTTTAATAACCGGCAGAAGCACGCATTTAAATGCAACCTCGCTTGCCGCAACGGTTACCGTTCCGCTCTGAAGATTTTTAACATCGGTTATTTCGTCTTCTCCCGCCTCAATATGCTTTAGGGCAATTTTAATATGACTGTAAAGCTTTTCGCCCTCAGGTGTAAGCTTCATTCCGCGGTTTGTTCTCGAAAACAGAGGACACCCAAGCTCGCTTTCGAGATTTTTAATGGTTCTTGTAAGATTCGGCTGATTGTTAAGCAGCATTTTTGCCGCCTGAGAAACACTTCCGCATTTAGCCACAAAATAAAAAATGCGGTAGTAGTCATAGCTGATATACAACTTATTATCACCTCGCTTTTAATATGCCGATAAAATATATCAAACATATCAATTATAGATTTTACATATACTTGCTTTTGAATTATAATACTAATATTCAAAAAAGTCAAGCGCATTATAATAATGAAAAGAAAGGTAAGGAGGGAGAGCCTGAGTGCAGGAAAAAATAAAAGAAGAATTTCAGATGTCCGAGGCTTTTCTCACCGCCGTATTCATTATTCTTTCTGGCGGCTTTCAGGACGCTTATACCTATTGCTGCAGGGGCGGTGTTTTTGCAAACGCTCAAACGGGAAATATCGTTCTGTTATCAACAGGGCTTTTTAAGGGCGAAATCAAGTCAAGCTTAAAATATCTTGTTCCGCTGATTTCTTTTTTAATAGGAATTGCTGTTGCCGAGATAGTTAAGATAAATCTTAAGGCGGCAAAAAGTCTCCATTGGCGGCAGACGGTGCTGTTATTCGAAATGATTTTGCTTTTTGCGGTAGGCTTTATCCCTCATAGGCTTGACCTTATTGCAAACGCATTGGTTTCCTTTGTCTGCGCAATGCAGATTCAGACCTTTCCTAAGGTCAGGGGCCATGCCTATGCAAGCACTATGTGTATAGGCAATATGCGAAATGCCGTAGAATCGCTTGTCATTTATTCAAAGACTAAGGAAATCCATATCCTTAAAAAGTCTCTTATATATTTTGCCGTTATACTGATTTTTGCCTTAGGTGCGGGAATCGGCTGTCAGGTGACATTGGCTCTCGGCAAAAAAGCAATTTATATTTGCTGTTTATTGCTGTTTATCAGCTTTAACATGATGTTTATAAAGAAAGGGTAACTGCTTATGAAAAATAAAAAGCGAACGATAAGCTTTGTAATCTGGCTTTTTTGCATTGTTTTGTTTGTTTTTCTTGCGCTGATAATCGGTAAAACCGGCGGAGAAAAGGAATCAATAAAGGAAGTAATGCGGGACGCGGTGCTTCATGAGACTAATAAAATAAGCCTTTTCGGAATAAAGGAAGTAAATCCTGCTCTGATTTCCGCTTTTACGGTCACCGGCATTCTCTTGTTTGCCGCCGCTTTAATCAGAATATTTGTTATTCCGAAATTCAAAACCGTCCCCGGAAAATTTCAGATGGTTTTGGAAGAAGCGGTAGGATTTTTTGATAATCTTGCAAAAACAAACAGCCCTCACAGGAATTCATTTTTGGGAGCTTATGTGTTCTCGGCGGGTGTTTACATATTTATGAGCACCCTGTTTGAGCTTTTAGGACTTCAGGGAATTACAACTACGGGAAGATCAATCGCTCTTCCTGCTCCGCTTTCGGATATAAATGCCGCAATAGCATTAGGCTGTTTTTCCTATCTGATTATTTTATCGGGAGGAATTGCGGGAAACGGTGTAAAGGGAATAGGACTTACCCTTAAGGAGTTTTCATTGCCTATCTCGATGAGCTTCCGTCTTTTCGGAGCATTGCTGAGCGGACTTCTTGTTACAGAGCTTGTTTATTATTCGATTAAATTAAGCTTTGTGCTTCCGGTTGCGGTAGGAGTTATGTTCACCTTGCTTCACGCGCTCATTCAGACCTATGTTCTTACAATGCTCACATCGCTTTTCTACGGAGAAGTGTCCGAGCCGCATATAAAAAATAAAAAGAAAAACAAAGCTCAGTAATTTAAACTGAGTTACGGAGGAAAAAATCATGAAAAAACAAATTAAAAAATCAATCGCAGTTCTTTTATTCTCACTTCTTATCTGCGCTTTCGCAGGTCTCACCGCTTTTGCGGCTGACAGCAAGGATACATCAGCGGACACAACATCGGTAACCTCTTCTGAGTCCGCCGAGGATACTTCAACGGGAACCAAGGCAATGGCGGCGGCTATATGCGTAGGTCTTGCGGCTGCGGCAGGCGCTGTAGGAATGGCTCTTGCGATTTCAAAGTCGGCAGAGGGAATTTCCCGTCAGCCTGAGGCAGAGGGCAAGATAAGAACAACCTTGATGTTAGGTCTTGTATTTATTGAAACGGCGATTATCTATGCGCTTATAGTTGCAATTCTTATTATATTCGTATTATAAAAAAGGAGAGGTTATAAATGAGTATTCCTCTTAATATAGATTGGCAGCAGATATTGCTCCATGTTCTTAATTTCATAATTCTTGCCGGCGGACTGTATTTTCTGCTTTATAAGCCTGTTTCGGGCTTTATGAAAAAGCGCGAGGAAAAATACGGCGAAATGGACAGACTTGCCGAAGAAAAGCTTAAAAATGCTTCCGAAAAAGAAGAAGAATATGAAAAAAAGCTTTCCTTGGCTCAGTCCGAGATTGACGAAATGAAGAAAAACGCCGCAAAAGAAGCCGAAAATGCCGCAAACGCTAAGCTTGAAGAGGCAGAAAAGGAAAAGAAGCAAATTATTTCTTCCGCTGTTAAATCGGCTGAGGCAGAAAAGGAAAAAATCCTTTGCAGTGCAGATTCGCAGATTGAAGAGCTTGTTTCGAAGGCTGTTGATAAAATTGTTGCCCAGAAAAACGGCGACTCTTTTGACGATTTCTTAAATTCCGCCAAGGGAGAGTGAAAAATATATGGAAAAACAGAATTTTTCTCAAAATTCTCTTTGGGCGGTTATAAAAAGCCAAAATTCTCCTACAGATGAACAGCTTAAGAAAATCGGAGAATTTTTAAATAAAAAGTATAACTCGGATGTCGAGCTTTCCTTTAAAGAAGATAATTCCGTAAAAAGCGGTTTTAAAATCGAAATCGGAACCTTAAATGACAGAACCTCGGTTGATGAAATTATCGACTGGAGCTTAGAGGGCAAGACAAGACAGCTTAAAAATAAAATATTCGAGGCTATTAAAAATAAGCATGATGTTATTCCGCTTATAAAAGAGACGGTTGATAAATTCTCACCGTCTCCTGAGGCTCAGGAGGTCGGATTTGTGATTTCGGTCGGCGACGGAATTGCAACCGTAAGCGGTCTTGAGCATGCGAAATACGGCGAAATTCTTATTTTTGAATCGGGCGTTAAAGGAATGGTGCTCGATTTAAAGGAAGAAAGGCTCGGCTGTGTTGTTTTCGGTGACGACGCCGAAATAACAGAGGGCAGTATAGTCAGAAGAAGCCGCAAAACCGCAGGCGTTCCCGTAGGGGACGCTATGCTCGGCAGAATTGTTGACGCTTTAGGCTCTCCTATCGACGGAAACGGTCCTATAAAAGAGGACGGTTATTATCCTATCGAAAATAAGGCCCCCGGAATTATTGACCGCCAGCCCGTTAATAAGCCTATGGAAACAGGACTTCTTGCAATTGATTCGATGTTTCCTATAGGAAGAGGACAGCGCGAGCTTATTATCGGGGACAGGCAGACCGGTAAAACCGCAATAGCGCTCGATACGATTTTAAATCAGAAAAATAAGGATACTGTTTGCGTATATGTTGCAATCGGTCAGAAGGCTTCGTCTGTAGCTCAGCTTGCGGAAACCTTAAGGAAAAACAAGGCGATGGATTATTCGGTTATTGTAAGCGCTACAGCCAGCGACCCTGCACCGCTTTTATACATCGCTCCTTATGCAGGATGCGCAATTGCTGAGTATTTCATGCACAAGGGAAAAGATGTCCTTATTGTTTATGATGATCTTTCAAAGCATGCCATAGCCTACAGAACCTTAAGCCTTTTGCTTGAGCGTTCTCCGGGACGCGAGGCATACCCGGGTGATGTATTCTATCTCCATTCAAGACTTCTTGAAAGATCGGCTCATTTAAGCGACGCTTTAGGCGGCGGAAGTATGACAGCCCTTCCTATTGTAGAAACTCAGGCGGGCGATGTTTCCGCTTATATTCCTACAAATATTATTTCTATTACCGACGGACAGATATTCCTTGAAAGCGACCTGTTTTTCTCGGGTCAGAGACCTGCAGTCAATGTCGGTCTTTCGGTTTCCCGTGTCGGCGGAGCCGCTCAGACAAAGGCTATGAAAAAGGCAACGGGCGCAATAAGGCTTGACCTTGCTCAGTACCGCGAAATGGAAGTTTTCATGCAGTTTTCAAGCGACCTTGACGAAACCACGAAGCGTCAGCTTCATTACGGCGAGGACTTAATGGAGCTTTTAAAGCAGGAGCAGTATCATCCTTATTCTCAGCATGCTCAGGTTATTCTCTTAACCTCTGCGCTTTCTCAGGCATTTAATTCCGTTTCGGCAAAGGATGTAAGAAAAGCCGCAAAAGAGCTGATAGATTATTTTGAAAGCACTAAGGCCGAGCTTTGCGCTTCGATAGATAAAACCGGAGAGACCTCAGAGGAGGAGCGCCGAGTAATAGCCGAAACCGCGAAAAGGTTTATAACCGATTTCGCGCAAAGAATTAAAGCTTAGGCGGTGGCTTTATATGGCGAATGTTAAGGAAATAAAAAGCCACATCAAAAGCGTTACCGATACTAAAAAAATAACAAACGCGATGTACCTTATCGCTTCAACGAAAATGCGCAAGGCAAAGGCTGACCTTGACAGAACAAGACCTTATTTTGAGGCTCTTCAAAAGGAAATAAAGCGTATTTTCAGAAATGTTAAAAATGTTAAAAGCAAGTATTTTTATCCTGATGACGGCGAGCCTGAGCTTAACGGGACCTACGCCTGTCTGGTGGTTACTGCGGATAAGGGACTTGCGGGAATGTACAATCAGAATGTTATAAAAGAAGCGGAAAGAATGTACAAAGAGCACCCCGATATGAAGCTGTTCGTGGTCGGGGAGTACGGAAGAAGATATTTCGAGCATAGGAAAATTCCGATAGAGCGAAGCTTTATTTATACGGCTCAGAATCCTACCATGCAAAGAGCGAGAGAGATAACAAATATTCTGCTTGATATGTTTGATTCGGGCGAAATTCAGAAAATATTTTTGGTTTATACGGATATTAAAAACGGTATGTTTGAGGATGTCATTTCGGTAAGACTGCTTCCGTTTCATAAAAAAGCTTTTACCGCAAAAGAAGCCGAGGAAGCCGTTAAGGTGCCGTTTGAATTCTCGCCTTCCGTAGAAGAGGTGCTTAATAATATGATTCCGAGCTATATTTCGGGATATATTTACAGCGCGCTTATAGATTCCTTTTGCAGTGAGCAAAGCTCAAGAATGGAAGCAATGAATTCGGCAAATCAGAATGCGCAGAAAATTCTGTCCGAGCTTTCGGTTGTTTATAACAGACTCCGTCAGGCGTCTATCACTCAGGAAATAACAGAGGTATCGTCAGGCGCTAAGGCTCAGAAAAAGAAGGAGGTTAAAATACAGTGAAAACAGGAAAAATAGTTGAAATTTCAGGACCTGTAATCGACTGTAAATTTACCCATGGAGAGCTTCCGAAAATAAGAGAAGCTTTAACAGTAAATGTTGACGGCGAAAACCGTGTTATGGAGGTCGCCTCTCATATAGGCGGCGATAAGGTCCGTTGCATCCTTTTGGGAAACAGCGAGGATCTCGCGCGCGGTATGGAGGTTAAGGCGAATGGGGGCGGAATAAAGGTCCCTGTTGGAAAATGCACTTTAGGCAGAATGTTTAATGTTTTAGGCGAGCCTATCGATGGGGAAGGAGAAATCCCCGAAGACAGCACACGCTGGGAAATTCACAGAAAAGCGCCGAGCTTTGAAAAGCAAAGACCTGCCGCTGAAATTCTCGAAACGGGAATTAAGGTTATAGACCTGTTAGAGCCTTATCCGAAGGGCGGAAAGATAGGTCTTTTCGGCGGTGCGGGCGTCGGTAAAACGGTTCTTATTCAGGAGCTTATCCATAATGTCGCTATGGAGCACGGCGGATATTCCGTTTTCACGGGCGTCGGCGAGAGAAGCAGAGAGGGAAACGACCTTTATTATGAAATGAAGGAAAGCGGCGTAAGCGATAAAACGGCGCTTGTTTTCGGTCAGATGAACGAAGCCCCCGGAGTGCGAATGAGAGTTGCATTATCGGGACTTACAATGGCTGAATATTTCCGTGACGCCGAGAAAAAAGATGTGCTTTTGTTTATAGATAATATTTTCCGTTTCGTTCAGGCAGGAAGCGAGGTTTCAACATTGCTCGGAAGAATGCCTTCAGCTGTCGGTTATCAGCCGACCCTTGCGGACGAAATGGGCGCTCTTCAGGAAAGAATAACCTCGACCGACGACGGTTCGGTTACCTCCGTTCAGGCAGTTTATGTCCCTGCCGACGACCTTACCGACCCTGCCCCTGCGACAACCTTTACTCATCTTGACGCAACAACGGTTTTAAGCCGTAAAATTTCCGAACAGGGAATTTATCCCGCGGTCGATCCGCTTGCTTCGACATCGAGAATTCTTGAAGCTTCTGTTGTCGGAAACGAGCATTATGAGGTTGCAAGAAGAGTTCAGGAGGTTCTGCAGAAATATAACGAGTTGCAGGATATTATAGCAATCTTGGGTATTGACGAGCTTTCCGAGGACGATAAGCTTACGGTTACAAGAGCCCGCAAAATGCAGAGATTTTTGTCTCAGCCTATGCATGTTGCAGAGAAATTTACAGGTATAAACGGAATCTATGTTCCTTTAAAGGAAACCGTCCGCGGATTTAAGGCGATTTTAGACGGCGAGGGAGACGAATATCCCGAAGCCGCATTCTATAATGTCGGAACATTTGACGATGTAAAGACAAAAGCCGAGCAGATAAAGAGGGAAGAAAGCAATGAAAAGCTTTAAGGTCCATATTCTTGCCGCTGATAATACTTTTTTTGACGGCGAATGCGAATCTCTTATAATCCCGACTTCAAACGGTCAGTACGGAATTTTAGCCGACCATGCCAATGCTATTACGGCTGTAATCCCCGGATCCGCTACATTCAGGGTCAGCGGCGGCAAAAATCAGATAGCCGCCGTATCCTCGGGACTTTGCAAAATCGAAAACGGCGAGGTTTTATTGCTTGTTGATTCCGCCGAACGGCCTGAGGAAATTGACGAAAAAATGGCTGAAATTGCCGCGGCAGAGGCAAAAGAAGCTCTTTTGCAGAAGCAAAGCTACAGAGAATATAAATCGACTCAACTTTTGCTCGCGAGAAATATTGCGAGAATGCGTGTAAAAAACAGCGGAAACAATTTGTAATATCGGAGAAGATACTATGTATAATAATATCAAAGAGTATGAACGCATGATAAGCGGAAAGCTTTATAATCCTTCTGACAGTGAACTTGATAAAATCCATAGGGCAGGACTTATAAGGTGCGATAAATTTAATAAAATATCCGTAAGGCGCTCTAAGGCAAAGCAACGCGCGCTTGAAAAGCTTATTCCGTCGGCAAAAGGAATGGATTTCGGAGTTTTTGCTCCTTTTTACTGCGAGTACGGTATAAATATCCATGTCGGCAAGGGCTGTTTTGCAAATTATAACTGCATATTTCTCGATGTTTCTCCGATCACTCTCGGAGACGGCGTCTGGATAGGCGCAAATGTCACTCTTGCAACGCCGAATCATCCGTTTATTTCTTCCGAGCGTCTGGTTGCAAGCTGTCCCGACGGAGAGCATGACCTTGAATACAGCGAGCCGATAACTATAAAGGACGGGTGCTGGATATGCTCGGGAGTAACAATTTGCGGCGGTGTAACAATAGGGGAAAACAGCATAGTTGCCGCGGGAGCGGTTGTAACTAAGGATATTCCGCCGAATTCAATTGCCGCAGGCGTTCCTGCAAGGGTTATAAGGGAAATTGACGGGGATGACAGAATAAATGTCTTAGACACTTTTATTAAAAACGAAATACCTCTTTCGGCAAGAAAAAAGCGAGTTAAGTGAAATGAACAAGTCCTAAAAAAATGGACAATAGAAAAAAGAGACCTCCTAAGGTAGAATTAAAGAAACTACC
>ERZ808242.1012-NODE-1012-length-17658-cov-3.244901_pt1 | contig 17658 bp, 18 predicted proteins | sample MGYA00521244_ERZ808242 | MGnify/ENA primary metagenome ERZ808242 (study PRJEB31516, sample SAMN03275573) | gut metagenome | biome: mammalia-associated habitat; material: feces | host: Papio cynocephalus | place: Kenya | collected 2012-07-27 ... | reverse complement strand
TTGGGCCCGGCGCGGGCGCGCTGCTGGGCGGCGTCTTTGGCGTCGTGTGCCTGATTGCGGGCATCACGGGCGCGGACTATTTTACGAACCTGCTGTGGGTGGCGAATCCTTTTTGGCTGGTCGTTGTGTGTGTCGGAAAGGCCGTGCTGTGCGGCTGGACGGCGGGGCTTGTGTATAAGGCGCTCGAAAAGCGACAGACGCTCGGCTGCATTGTCAGCGCGATCTGCGCCCCCATCGTCAACACCGGCGTTTTTGCCGCGGGAATGCTGACGGTTTTCAAGCCCATTTTGCAGGACTTCGCGGGCGGAACGGATATCGTCTACTACTTCTTTGTCATCATGATCGGCGTCAATTTCCTCGTCGAGCTCGGCGTCAACGCAGTTCTGAGCGCGGCCATTGCCCGCATCGTGAAGGCCGTTTCGCAGTCGCTCGGCAGGAAGGACCACGGTCGACCGGAGGAAACATAAATGGAAAAACAATTTCGCGCCGCCGTCTTTGATCTCGACGGGACGCTTCTGGACACACTTTTTGATCTCGGCGCGTGCGCAAACGAGGCGCTGCGGCAGTTCGGCCTTCCGGGCCACTCGCTCGAGGAATACCGCACGTTCATCGGAAACGGCATTCCGAAGCTCATTGCCCGCGCCGTGCCGGAGGGGACACAGGACGAGACGATCCAAAGCGTGCTGCGCTTTTATCTGTCGTATTACCCGGAGCACTGCGCCGAGCATACGAAGTTCTTCCCCGGCGTGCGCGAAACCATCGAGACGCTAAAGGCGCGGGGCTATATGCTCGCCGTTTTGTCGAATAAGACCGAAAGCACCGCGAAGAGGATCATCGACGCCTATTTCCCGGACGCGCCGTTTCGTGTCGTCTGGGGCAACAACGGCGTAAGGCCCTTAAAGCCCGCGCCGGACGCGGGATACCTGCTGCTGGAAAAGCTCTCGTGCAGGCCGGACGAGGTCTTCTATCTCGGAGACGGCGATACGGACATGGCCTTTGCAAAGACCATGGGCTTTTTTGCCGCAGGGGCTGCGTGGGGCTACCGGCCGCGCGAGGTTCTGCTGGCGTGCGGCGCGGACAGGCTGTTTGAAACTATGGCGGAAATTTTACCGCTGCTGCCATAATACACACGAAAGGGGCAAACATTATGCGCGAGATCCAAAAGCACATCGAGACCAACTGCGTCCAGGCAGGCTATACCCCTGGCTCGGGAGACCCGCGGCAGATCCCGATCATCCAGTCGACGACGTTCCAATACGACACCTGCGAGGCGATGGGAAAGCTCTTTGACCTCGAGGCCGAGGGCTATTTTTACTCGCGGCTGCAAAATCCGACCTGCGACATGGTCGCATCGAAGATCTGCACCCTCGAGGGCGGCACGGCGGCGATGCTGACAAGCTCGGGCCAGGCGGCAAACTTCTTTGCTCTTTTTAACCTGGCGTCCAACGGCGATCATATCGTCGCCTCGTCGAGCATTTACGGCGGCACTTTTAACCTCATTTCCGTCACGATGGCGAAAATGGGCGTGCAGGCCACGTTCGTTGCGCCCGACTGCTCGGAAGAGGAATTAGAGGCCGCGTTCCGGCCCAACACAAAGGCCGTTTTCGGCGAGACGATCGCAAATCCGGCGCTGACGGTTCTGGATATCGAGCGCTTTGCAGCTGCCGCGCACCGTCACGGCGTGCCGCTCATTGTCGACAATACGTTCGCAACGCCCATCAACTGCCGCCCTCTGGAGTGGGGCGCGGATATCGTCACGCATTCGACGACCAAGTACATGGACGGCCACGCGGCGGCGCTCGGCGGTGCGATCGTCGACGGCGGACACTTCGACTGGATGGCGCACAAGGAAAAATTCCCCGGCCTTTGCACGCCGGACGAGAGCTATCACGGCGTGACCTATGCCGAAAAGTTCGGAAACGGCGGCGCGTTCATCACCAAGTGCACCGCGCAGCTGATGCGGGACTTTGGCTCGATGCAGTCGCCGCAGAGCGCGTTTTATCTGAATCTGGGCCTCGAGAGCCTTCATGTGCGGATGCCGCGGCACTGCGAAAACGCGCAGGCGGTGGCAGAATTCTTAGCTAGGCACCCGAAGGTCGAGACCGTCCACTACTGCGGCCTTCCGACGGACCCCTATTACAAGACCGCACAGAAATATCTGCCGCACGGTTCTTGCGGCGTCGTTTGTTTTGAACTCAAGGGCGGACGCGAGGCGGCGGGCGCGTTCATGCGGGAGCTGAAGCTGGCGGCCATTGAGACGCACGTAGCAGACGCACACACCTGCTGCCTGAGCCCGGCTTCTACCACGCATCGGCAGATGACAGACGAGCAGCTCAAGGCCGCGGGCGTTCCGGCGGGCCTCATTCGGCTCTCGTGCGGGCTTGAAAACAAGGAAGATCTGATCGCCGATATTTCGGGTGCGCTGGAGGCCATTCGCTGATGCCAATCAAAATTCCCAACCAGCTGCCCGCCACACAGACGCTCCGGCGGGAAAACATCTTCGTGATGACCGAGACCCGCGCCGTCACGCAGCACATCCGGCCGCTTCATATCCTGCTTCTGAACCTCATGCCGACGAAGGTCGACACCGAGACGCAGTTTGCCCGCGTGCTTGGAAACACCCCCCTGCAGATCGAGCTCGAGCTCGTCGCGCCCAGAAGCCACGTGTCCAAAAACACCTCGCAGGAGCATATGCTGGCGTTTTACAAAACGTTTGACGAGGTCAAAGACCAGAATTTCGACGGCCTCATCATCACCGGCGCGCCGGTCGAGCACCTGCCGTTTGAGGAAGTTGACTACTGGCCCGAGCTGTGCCGGATCATGGAGTGGTCGAAGACGCACGTACACTCGACGCTTCACATCTGCTGGGGCGCGCAGGCGGGGCTTTACTACCACTATGGCGTGCCGAAAAGAGCGCTTCCCGAGAAGCTCTTCGGCGTGTTCCGGCACACGGTGGAGGAGCCGAACTTCATGCTCTTCCGCGGCTTTGACGACGAGTTCTGGGTGCCGCACTCGAGAAACACGACCGTTCTGCGCGAGGACATTGAAAAGGTGCCGGAGCTCAAGATCATGTCCGAATCGGAAAAGGCGGGCGTCTACGCGATCAAGACCCCGGACGGCAAGCAGGTCTTTTTGACCGGCCACGCGGAGTATGACCGCGATACGCTTCTCAAGGAGTACCTGCGCGACGTGGCGGCGAACGTGCCCATCCACGTGCCCGAGCACTATTTCCCGGGAGATGACCCGAGCAAAACGCCGCTTGTCACGTGGCGCTCGTGCGCCCATTTGCTTTACGGCAACTGGCTCAACTACTTCGTCTACCAGACCGTGCCGTACGATATCACGCGCATTCCATCCGGCGAAAAAACAGACTATTAAATATCAAAAAGCAGCCCTGCTATGCAGGGCTGCTTTTGCCTTTTTCGATATTAGAATAAAAACGCATAGACAGCGGCGAAAATCAGCGTGGGGAGCATATTGGCGACCTTGATCGTTTTGCCCCAGACGAGGTTCACGCCCACGCAGAAGATCATGATCGAGCCGGTATAGGATAGATTCGCGATGGCCGCGTCTGTCAGGACCGGCGCGATGAGCCGCGCGAGGATGGTCACGGCGCCCTGTAAGATCGCCACGGGGATGGCCGAGAAAATGCAGCCTTTTCCCATCGAGGCCGTCATGACGAGGACAAACACTGCGTCCAGCGCCGCCTTCGCGCAAAGAAGCGAAATATCGCCCGCAAGCGCGTCCTCGATCGCGCCGACGATGGCCATGGCCCCGATGCAGACGGTCAAAGAGGCGTTGATGAAGGCCGACAAAAAGCCGGTGTCGGATTCATTGTGCGTTTTTCTGCGGAGCCAGACGCCGAAGCCCTCGAATTTTCCTTCCAGGTCCAGAAGCTCACCCACCGCGCTTCCCAGCACGAAGCAGACGATCAGCATCATCGTGCCGGTGGTCTCCAGTGCGCCGGACTGCGTGACGCGCAGCATCTGGCTGAGCGTGCCGCCGGTGCCGATGAACAGCACGCACACGCCGAGCGTTTTGACGAGCATCGTTTCGATGCGCTCGTTCAGAAAATTTTTGAACAGCAGCCCCAGAAGGCCGCCTGCGACGATGGCCAATGTATTGATGATCGTCCCGAGTCCCGGCATAGGTATGCTCCTTTCCGCAGTGAAACTCAGGCATCATGATACCGCAGAAACCGGCAAAAATCAAGGGATAACAACAAAGAAGCCGCGCTCCAAAGAGAACGCGGCTTCGGTCAATTTTCTGTATTACGATTCGCGATGGCGGTCGGCGTGGGCGCAGATGGCGCGGTAGCTCTGCTCGCTTAAGTCGTGCTCCATCTTGCAGGCGTCGGCCTCGGCGGTGATCTCGTCGACACCGAGGTTGATGAGGAATTTTGTAAGCGTCTTGTGCCGGTCGAGCATACTCGAGGCGATCTGCATCCCGCTCTCGGTGAGTGTGATCAGACCGTCGCGGTCCATCGTGATATAGCCGCTCTCTCTGAGACGCTTGGTGGTGTAGGTGACGGAGGGCTTTGTAACGCCGAGAAATTCGGCAATGTCGATGGAGCGGATATAGCCGTGCTTTTTCTGCATCATCAGCATCGCTTCGAGATAGTCTTCTGCTGCGCGCAGAATCTTCATAGCAGGATACCAACTTTCAGTAGATTTAGCGCTTTACTGCACTTTCTATAGGTTAGCACACTTTAACCGAAAAAGCAAGCATGGAAGGTGGCTGAAATTGTGAACGTTCCTCAAATTATTGAAGCCCCATGCGAAGAATCTGGCGGGATGGATACGTTTCTTTGAAATCTGGCCTTAGAAAAAAGAACTAAAATGGCAATACCAAACGTGCCAGATATCTGCTAACATAGGCTTGAACAGGAAAGGAGGGCGAAAGCGTGCAAAACAAATCGGATCACAATCGGCAGAAAAAGATTGCCGTTATCAACGATTTCTGCGGCTTCGGCCGATGCTCGATCACGGCGGCGCTGCCGGTCATCTCAGCGATGCACGTGCAGTGCTGTCCGCTGCCGACGGCAGTTTTCTCCGATCACACGGGCTTCGAGAGCTTTTACCGCGTGGATCTCACGGAGCATATGGCGCCGTACAGCGCCCAATGGGAGAAGCTCTCGCTTCAGTTTGAAGGCATTGCCACGGGCTATCTCGGCTCGGCGCGGCAAATTGACCTTGTGAAGGATTTCCTCGCGCGGTTCAAAACGGAAAAGACGAAGGTGCTCATTGACCCCGTGATGGGAGACTATGGAAGGCTCTATCCGTCGTTTACGCAGGAGCTGGCCGGACGGATGCACGAGCTGCTTTCCTTTGCCGACCTTCTGACGCCGAATCTTACCGAGGCGTGCATTCTGGCGGGAATTTCCTATCGCGAGGATTTTTCAGCGACCGAGCTCGAAGCGCTGTGTGAAAGACTTTCGGAAAATGGGCCTTCGAGCATCGTCGTTTCGGGGATCCATTTGGGAGAAGAGCTCGGGAACTTCGTCTGGTCAGCCGGAAAGGCGGAGCTGCTCACGGCAAAGCGCGTGGGCCCATGCCGGTCGGGAACAGGGGACGTGTTCAGTGCGATTTTAGCCGCGGACATGGTAAACGGCGTGGAGCTGATGCGCTCTGTGCAGAAGGCAGCTAGCTTCATTTCGAAAACGATGGCCTATACGCTTGCGCTCGGCATTCCGGAGACGGACGGCATCTGCTTTGAAGAATTTCTCTGGGAGCTCGGAAAGCCGGAAAGGGAAGCGATCCTATGAAAAATACGACCACAAGGCGCATCTGCCTCACGGCGCTTTTTGCCGCGATCATCTATGTCTTTACGGCCTACATCCACGTGCCGAGCCACACGGGCTACACCCACGTCGGAGACGCGTTTTTGTATCTGGCCGCGTGTGTGCTTCCCGCGCCCTATGCGGCGGCGGCAGGGGCCATCGGCGCGGGACTGGCCGATCTTCTGTCGGGCTACGGTATCTGGGCCCCGGGCACGGTGATCATCAAGGCCCTCACGGCCTTCTGCTTCACGAGCAAAAAAGAAACGATCGTCAACCGGCGGAATCTTCTCGGCATTGTTCCGGCGCTGGTCCTGTGCGTGGGCGGATATTATCTCTATGAGGCGATCATCACCGGAAATTTCACGACGCCTGCGCTCGGCATTCCCGGGTACTTCACGCAGGTGGCGCTCAGCGCTATCGTCTATGTACTGCTTGGCCACGCATTTGACCGGGCAGGGCTTAAAAAGAAACTGGGGGAAATTTGAAATGATGACAATTACCTACAAGGTCAAAAACGGCGTCTATGTGAACATGACCAACCGCTGTCCGTGCGCGTGCACGTTCTGTCTGCGGCAGAATGCGCCGGGCGTTTACGGCTCAGACCCCTTGTGGCTTGACCGCGAGCCGACGGTAGAAGAGGTGGAGCAGTCGCTTTCCAAGTGGGACTTAAATGAGGTGGACGAGGTCGTCTTCTGCGGCTACGGTGAGCCCACGGAGCGGTTAAAGGACCTTCTCGAGGTCGCCGCGTGGCTCAAGAAACACTACACCGTCAAAACGCGCATCAACACCAACGGCCTGGCCGACCTCATCTGGGGCGAGCCGACGGAAAGCTGGCTCGAGGGCAAGATCGACGCGATCTCCGTGAGCCTCAACGCCATCGACAAAGAAGAGTTCCTGCGCCTGACGCGCTCGAAATTCGGCATCGGGTCTTTTGATGCGATGCTGCACTTTACAAAAGAAGCGGCAAAATACGTGCCGAACGTCATGATGACCGTCGTCGACCAGGTCACGAGCCCGGAAGAGCAGGAAGCGGCGCGGAAAATTTGCGAAAGTCTCGGCGTCAGGCTCCGCGTCCGGCCCCTTGAGAGCTGATACCCCGGCAAGACAGTAATTGACCGCGAAAATGCGTGCGTCTTTTGGCTGGAAAACGGCAACCCCTGTAGGGGCGGACGCCTCTGTCCGCCCGGCAGAATAGGCTGATTTTACGGAAATCTTCGGCGAATTTGTAACTTCTCAAGGGCGGACAGGGTCGTCCGCCCCTACAAAGCACTCTGATCAGCGCTATAAATGGGTAAGGAAAGCGGGCAGACACGGAGGGGGTCTGCCCGCTTTTCTGATCAGCGCCGATTATCTGCTGAGAAGAAAGCAAATTATGGATCGCTCAATGTGAAGGAAAAATGCAGCGACAGCGCATTAAACAGCTCCTGCATCACCTGCTCGGCGATGCCGCGCATATCGAGCGTCCGGACAAGCGCTAAAATCTGTTCCTGCTCATCTTTGGGAACGCAGTAAGCGCTGAGGCTCATGCACAGAAAGCGCGAGAGCTTCCGCTCGAGGGTAAAGTACATATCACACGGCCGCTCCATATAGGCCCGGATGATGCCGCTCGAACCGATCTCGAGCTCGTAAAAATCGCTTTCGGTGAAGCCCGGAAGATAAGAGCCGAAGATCTGGCTGAGCTCGATGGCGGTGTGCTTGTAGATATAGTCCGCGCTTTCCGGCTGGCGGTACGCTTCGAGGTAGATCTCGCGCAGATTTTCGTTCAGCTCCGTCAGCGTCAGCTGGATGCAGGTCTCGACCGCGTAGACATAGACCGGCGGAAGATCGCGCCCGGCGTATCGTCTTGCGATGGAGAACTGATTTTTGAACATGAACTGCACGAACTCGATGAGCACGCCGTCTTTTGCGTGGAAGATATTCTGGAAGGAGCTTGCCGACACATTCGCGGCCTTGAGGATCTGCGCGACGGTGGTGCGTTTGTAGCCCTGCTCCAGAAACAGTCTGGCACAGGTGCTGAGTATCCGCTTTTTTGCGGCGAAGCTCGCCGATGTGATTGCCACGGCGGACACCTTCTTTCTGATTGCGCTATGGCATATGTGCCAAGTATAGCATGAAATTTGACCCGATGCAAGTAAGATAGTCCCAGCTCTGGGAAATGCCGGTGCGGCTCGGAAAAATTGCGCCATATGAAAAGCCGTGAGGGATATCTAATATGATATATGAAAAACGCAAAAAATATGCAAAATTTTAGCGATCTGACCGGAAAACTGCGGCGAAGGAATTGACGCCGGTGCGTTCCGGCCACTATAATAGGGGCAAAGCTGACGCACGCAGACGAGCATCGGGTAAGCTTCGGTTGTGCAGCGTTTGCTGCAGAGCGCATTGCTGTGGCGCTCTCGGGCGCGGTTTTTGCCGATGGAGGACAGTCCGGACGCAAGTTTTTGCCGCGCAGCTGGCAGGGCCGGTCCTTCCTACGGTTCCGGCGAAACGGCTGCGGTCCTACCCTCGCCGCACCCGGCCGCACAAGGCATCCCTTCCTCCGGCTCTGCCAGTCGGCATATTTCAAAAAGCATATGCAAAAAAGCACGCTTCCGCGGTCCGTTTTTCCGGATCGCGGTATTTTTTCGGCATCGCCGAACAAACAGGAAAAAACAGGTACGAAGCGGACGATTGGGGACACGCGTTGAAGCGCTTCCCATCGTGCGCAGGAAGGAAAAAGCAGGCGCGGCGAAAAACCGTACCTGCGTTTCGCTTATTCGTCCTGCAACGCCGCCTCGTAAAGCGCGTTTTTGGGAAGACCCGTCTGCCTGGCGATGAGCTTGACGGCGTCCTTTTTGGATAACCCCTTCTCGACCTCTGCGCGAACAAGCGCTGCGCCCGTCGCTAAGGTGATAGCTTCGTCTAAAACCTCTTTTGCGCCCTCGACCACGACGACAAATTCGCCGCGCGGCGCGTTTTCGGTGTACTTCTGCACGGCCTCGCCCAGCGTCGTGCGCACGACTTCCTCGTGGAGCTTCGTCAGCTCCCGGCAGAGGCTCACGCGGCGGTCTTCTCCAAACGCGGCGGAAAGATCCTTCAAGGTCGCCAGCAGCTTGTGCGGCGCTTCGTAGAAGATCATCGTCCGGCGCTCTGTCTTGAGCCCCGTTAAGTGCTCCTGGCGGCTTTTTTTGTTGATGGACAAAAAGCCCTCGAAGCAGAATCTTCCCGTGGGAAGGCCCGAAATGGACAGCGCCGTAATGACCGCGCAGGGCCCCGGAATGGCGCAGACCGTGATGCCCGCCTCCGCGCAGAGCCGGACAAGGTCTTCTCCGGGGTCGGAGATGGCGGGAGAGCCCGCGTCCGAGACGAGAACGCACGTTTCACCGTTCTGGATCCGACTGACGATCTTCGGGCCGCTTTCCAATTTGTTGTGCTCATAGTAGCTCACGAGCGGTTTTTTGATCTCAAGGAAGTTCAGCAGCTTCAGCGTCACGCGCGTGTCCTCGGCGGCGATGAAGTCGGCCTCCTCGAGCGTTTTGCGGCAGCGCACGGAAATATCGGACAGGTTCCCGATCGGCGTCGGGACAAGATAGAGCATTCCAGCCATGTGTGTTACTCCTCGTGGTAAATTCGCAGATAGTCGGGCGTTTTTTCACCCGTTTCGGTAAAAAGAAGAACGTCGCGCTCCAGCGTCAGACCGGGCTTCGCGCCGAGCCTTGCTTCCAGAAGCAGCAGCGACGGTATGGCTGCGGGCCGATGCCGCAGGAACCGAAGCCGCTTGGGCTCTAACCGGTTTTCCCGCAGGCAGACAAGAACGTCCGTCAGCCGGTCCGGCTTGTGCACGAGAAAAAAGCTGCCGCCGAAGCGAAGGCACCACGAAGCCGCCCGGCACAGATCGGAAATCGTGCAGAAAACCTCGCTTCTTGCGATCGCCAGCGACTGCGTTTCCCGCGCCGCACCGGAGAAAACCGGGTAGTACGGCGGGTTTGACACGACTGCGTCAAAGCCGTTGGCCGGAAGAAAATCGCGGAACTCGCGCAGATCGCGGTTCAGCACGTGCATTTGAGACAGGCCGTTTTCCAGCGCGTTCTGCGCCGCCAGATGAGAAGCCTCCGGCTGAATTTCCACGCCGGTCACCGTGAGCGTCTCGTCCCGCGCCAGCAGCAGCAGCCCCAACGCGCCGCAGCCGCAGCCAAGATCGCACACCCGCGCCCCTTTTTTCATCCGCGCAAAATCCGCCAGCGCCATCGAGTCCGTGCTCAAAGAAAACTGCGCCGCCGCGATCCGCATCCGAAACCGCCCTGCAATGACCTCTTCCATAAGCTCCTCCAAAATGCACCCCTATCATACAATGGAAACGCCAAAAGCACAACCCCAAAATCCAAGCTGCACCCAGCCCTCGGCAGAGTTTGCCGCCCGCAGTCGGGCTGCAATTCTATTCAGGAAAGGCCTGCCTTTCCTGACAACAAACAAAAAGCCTGCGCTCGAAGAGCGCAGGCTTTTTGTTTGTTGAATTATTCCTGCGTGATCGCGTCGTTCGGGCACTCTGCTGCGCAGGTACCACAGTCCACGCACTGATCGGCGTCGATGACGTACTTGCCGTCGCCTTCGGTGATGATGCCGAGGGGACATGCATCTGCGCAGGTACCGCAGTTGACACAATTGTCGCCAATAACGTATGCCATAGTATTGCACCTCCATTTATTTATGCAGTCCCATCATAACACATTTTTCAGAAATTGCAACGTTTATTCTGAAAAAGCGGCGGAAATATTTTCTTACGGTATAAATGCCGGGCGTGCGGGCGAAACTTCCAGCAGAAAGGACGTGGAAGCTTGAAAAAGCAGGAATTATCCGGAAGAACACGCGCACTCATCGTGCAGGCGTGCGCTGCGGCCAGAGATTTGGGGCACAGCTACGTCGGCACCGAGCATCTTCTTCTGGCGCTTTCGATGGAGCCGGGGCCTGCCGGACGCGTGCTTCGCGCGGTCGGATTGGAGGATACGTGCCTGCGGCCGATGGTGCTGGCCGGCGCGGGACTGGGGAGCCGGACGCTGTTTTTGCCGCAGGGACTGTCCCTGAGAGCCGGACGTGCTGTCCGGCAGGCGGGAATTGAGGCAAGGCGGCTTCATTCGCGCGAGGTGCGGCCGGAGCATCTGCTTCTGGCGCTCGTGCGGGACGAGGGCTCGACGGCGTGCGGGCTTCTCAGAGACAGCGGGGCTGAGCCCGATTTCATTTTTACCGAGACCTACGCGGCGGCCACGACCGGTGCGCCGCAGAAAATTCTGGAGCAGGGGAGGCAGACAAGCGTGAGACTTCTGGAGCAGTACTGTGAGAACATGGTGGAAAAAGCGCCGCGGATGGAGCTGGTCATCGGGCGGGAGCGGGAGATATTGGAGGTGGAGCAGATCCTCTGCCGGAAAAACAAAAATAATCCCGCGCTCATCGGAGAGCCCGGCGTGGGAAAAACGGCGATCGTCGAGGCGCTGGCGCAGAAAATTGCGTCGGGTCAGGTGCCGCAGGCGCTTTCCGGGAAGAAGCTCTACCGGCTGGACATGGCGAGCGTCCTCGCGGGGACCAAGTACCGCGGCGAGTTTGAAGAGCGCATCCGGGACATTCTGGCCGAAATTCGCCGAGCGGGGAACCTCATCTTATTTGTCGACGAGATGCACACGATCGTGGGCGCGGGAAGCGCGGAAGGAGCCATCGACGCGGCGAATCTTCTCAAGCCTGCACTGGGCCGCGGCGAGGTGCAGATCATCGGCGCGACGACGCTGGAGGAATACCGCAAGTACATCGAAAAGGACGCGGCGCTCGAGCGAAGGTTCCGGCAGGTGCTCGTCAAAGAGCCGACGAAGCTGCAAACGGCCGGGATCCTGCGCGGTCTTCGGCCGGGACTCGAGCAGCACCACAAGCTCCGCATTGCCGACGAAGCGCTCGACGCGGCCATCGAGCTTTCCTGCCGGTATTTATCCGACCGGTTCCTGCCCGATAAGGCGATCGATCTGGTCGACGAGGCGGCGGCCTCGGTGTGGCTGTCCGGCGGAACGGAAAATGGCGCGCTCGAGGGAAAAAAGCGAGCGATTTCGCAGGAACTTGAACAGGCCGTCCGGGAAGGGGCGTATGAGAAGGCCGCCGCACTTCGCGATCGCTTGCAGGAGCTTCTTCGAAGACAGGCGGCGTCGAGCCGGGCGCAGAAGCTGCTGTTCGTTTCGCGCGAGGATGTCTGCCGCGTCGTCTGCCAGCGGACGGGCATCCCCGTCGGCACGCTCTCCCAGCCGGAACGGCAGCGGCTGCTTGGACTGGAGGAAGCGCTATCTACGCGCGTGGTGGGACAAGCGGAAGCGGTCTCGGCGGTGTGCAGAGCCGTGCGGCGGGGAAGAAGCGGCATGGCAGACGAGCGGCGGCCGGTGGCGTCACTTTTGTTCGCGGGGCCGACCGGCGTGGGAAAGACGGAGCTGTGCAAGGCGCTCGGCGCGTTTGTCTACGGCAGCGAACAGGCCCTTGTGCGCGTGGATATGTCGGAATATATGGAGCCCGGCTCGGTCACGCGGCTCATTGGCGCGCCGCCGGGTTACGTCGGCCATGACGAGCCGGGAGCGCTCACGGAAAAGGTGCGAAGAAAACCCTACTGCGTGGTGCTGCTCGACGAAATCGAAAAGGCGCACCGCGATGTGCGGAATTTACTTTTGCAGGTGATGGACGATGGGATTCTGACGGACTCGATGGGAAGAACGGTGAGCTTCAAAAACGCCATCGTCGTCATGACCTCGAACGCCGGAAGCGGCGCGGACGTGAAAAACGGGCTCGGCTTTGTTACGCAGACAGGCCGGGAGCGCGTGGGGCTTGCCCTGCGGCAGGTGTTCAGCCCCGAATTTCTCGGAAGGTTAGATGCCGTCGCGTGCTTTTCGCGGCTCGGCCTTCCGGAGCTCACAAGGATCGCGCAGAACGAGCTGGACCGGCTCTGTGCGCGGGCAGCGGGGCTTGGCGTGCGGCTGGAAATTGCGCCGGAGACCGCCGGTGCAGCCGCAGAAAAGGCACTCACGAACCCTGCCGGTGCGCGGGCTATCCGCCATTTTTTGCAGGAGCAGGCCGTCTCGCCGCTGTCCGAGCTGCTCCTGTCCGACGACGCGCCGGGTGCGCTGCGCCTTTTCGTGCGGGAAGGAGAACTGGCACTCGAACCGCTAAATTAAAACAAACGTTCAAAAATTGCAAAATTGCCGAAAAGGGGTTAAATTTTGTAACAATTTTCTCTCCACGATTTTGAAAAAAAGGGTTGCATTTTATGTTAACGGCCCTTATTATATAAGTGAAGTGGAGCCAAGTGGAGCAGAAAAGATGAAAATGGAGCGAGGTGAGAGGGAATGTACGGAAAATACAAGCACACGGTCGACCCCAAGGGCAGACTCTTCGTTCCCTCGAAGCTGCGCGACGAGCTCGGCGAGGCGTTCTATGTGACTTTGGGCCTCGATCACTGTCTGTCGGTCTACACGGAAGCCGGCTGGCAGGCGATCCTGGATAAATATAACGCGCTTCCCATTTCGCAGGCGCGGAAAATGCGGTTTCTGTTTGCAAACGCCGCCAAGTGCGAGCCCGACAAGCAGGGAAGGTTCCTCATCCCCACCGAGCTTCGGCAGTATGCCGGGATCCGTCAGGAGGTCACCTTCATCGGCCAGGGCGGTCACGCGGAGATCTGGGACGCTGAGGCCTACGACAAGCTGGAAATGGAGACCCTGACGCCGGAGAATCTGGCGCAAGTGATGGAGGAATTGGGCTTCTGATGGAGTTTTCGCATAAATCGGTATTGCTTTGGGAGTGCATCGACGCACTCAACATCCGGCCGAACGGCATTTATCTCGACGGAACACTGGGCGGCGGTGGGCACTCGCTGGAGATCTGCCGCCATTTGACCACGGGCCGACTCATCGGCGTCGACCGCGACGAGGCTGCGCTGGAGGCGGCCAGAAAACGCCTGAGCCGCCATGCGCGGAAGGTGACGCTGGTCCATGATAATTTTGAAAACATTGCCCTGATTTTAGACAGCCTGAATCTTGACAAGATCGACGGGATGCTCTTTGATCTGGGCGTTTCTTCCCCGCAGTTAGATGATGGCTCGCGCGGCTTTTCCTACATGGCCGACGCGCCTTTGGATATGCGCATGGACAGAGGCGGCTCTCTCACCGCCTACGACATCGTCAACAACTACCCCAAAGACGAGCTGCGAAGAATCCTCTATGAATACGGCGAAGAGCGGTACGCGCCGCAGATCGCCGCAGCCATCGAGCGCGTCCGATCCGACCGGCCGATCGAAACGACGCTGGAGCTTGTGGACATCATCAAGTCCGCGATGCCCGAGCGGGCGCTTCGGGAAAAGCAGCACCCGGCCAAGCGGAGCTTTCAGGCCATCCGCATCGCCGTCAACGATGAGCTCGGCGCGGTCAGCCGCATGATGCGCGCGTCCATCGACCATCTGAACCCCGGCGGCCGGCTCTGCGTCATCACGTTCCACTCGCTGGAAGACCGCATCGTCAAAAACGCGATGGCGGAGGCGGCAAAGGGCTGCACGTGCCCGCCGAGCTTCCCGGTCTGTGTCTGCGGCAGAACGCCGAAGGTGCAGGTCTTAACGAAAAAACCCATCATCGCCACGATGGAAGAGGTGCGGGAAAATCCACGCGCCAGAAGCGCAAAGCTTCGTGTGGCGGTCAAGCTGTAAAAGCAATTTCAGGAAAGGAGTACAGGTATGGCTGCGGATCGAAAACCCTATTACAGCACAAACGGCGCGGCAGCCTATGATGTGTACTCCGGAAACGCCGTCCGCCAGCCGGAACGCCGGCCCGAGCGGCGCGAGCTTCCGCAGGAGCAGCCGCAAAAGGCCCGCCGCGTCCATGCAAGAACGGCCGTCGCGCCGTTTACGATTCTTGGCGTGGCAACCTGCGCGTGTATGATGATCCTCGTGATCTTCGGCTATGTGCAGCTGTTTGAGGCGTCGAGCAGGGTCAGCCGTTTAGAGAATCAGCTCAAGAGCCTTCAGGCCGAGCAGCTGCTGCTGCAGAGCCGCTACGAAGGAAAGATCGATCTGCCTGCCATCGAGGCCAGAGCCGAGGAGCTCGGCCTTCGCAAGCCCGCGCAGGAGCAGATCGTCTACGTCGATCTCACCGGGACCGATCAGGCCGAGCTCTACCGGACGGAGAAAACCAGCATCGTCGGCGAGATCATCGGCGCGATCGAGCAGAGTATTTCTGAATTGATCGCATATCTGCATCCCGCGTCGGCATAAATTGGACAAGGGACGCAGCAATATAGACATTGCAGGGGCGGTTTCCAGCGTGTTGCAAACCGCCTCTTTTTTCACAACCGGGAAAGGCAGGACCATGGCACGCAAAATTATCCCTTTGAACCGAAAAAAACACGAGCCGAAGCGCTCCGGCGCCGAGCAGTCGCAGCGGGCCAACCGGACGATCCTGCGCCGGACGCTGGTTCTGATGGCGCTGTTCGGCGTGGTCGCGTTCGTTCCGCTGATCGTGACGCTCTACAACCTGATGATCCGCGACCACGACTATTATGAGGCGCAGGCGATCGACAACCAGACGCGCTATACGAGCTTATCCGCCTCGCGCGGGCAGATCTTCGACCGGAACATGAACGTTCTGGCGTCGTCCAAAACGGTCGAGACCGTCTTCATCGATCCCAACGAAATCGCGCAGGAGATGGAAAAGCCGGAAAACAGCAACCTGCTCGATCACATCGCAAGAGGCCTGTCGGAAATTCTGGACGTCGAGACCGATTTTATCTACAAGCAGGCCGAAGACAAAGCCTACCGCTACAAGGTCATCCGCCGGAAGGTCTCTGAAGAGCTCGCCGACGAGGTGCGCAGCTTCATTTCCGAAAACGACATCAAGGGCGTGTATCTCGAGACCGACGCGCAGCGCTATTACCCCTATTCGTCTCTGGCCGCGCAGGTCATGGGCTTCGTGTCGACGGACAACGTCGGCTCCGAGGGTCTCGAGGCGTATTACGATTCCTACTTACAGGGCACGGCCGGCAAGGTCGTCACCACCAAGGGCAACTACGGCTCGGAGATGCTCTATACCTACGAAAAATATTACGACGCCTCCGACGGAGACAGCTTAGTTACCACCATCGACGAGACGGTGCAGCACTATCTGGAAAAGAACCTCGAGACGGCGATCGAAAAATACGACATCTTAAACGGCGCGTTCGGCATCGTGATGGATGTCAACTCCGGGCAGATCCTCGCGATGGCGAATCTCGGGAGCTTTGACCCCAACAACTATCAGGAAATTTACGATGAAGAGCTGGCGGCAGAGCTGGAAGAGCAGTATCAGGACGCGATGCTTCTGGACAAAGACTCCGACGCCTACAAGCAGGCCATCAGCGAATACAACGCCGCGGTCGGCACCGAGAGGCTTCGGCAATGGCGAAACCGCTGCGTTTCCGACGGCTATGAGCCGGGCTCGACGTTCAAGCTCGTGACGCTGGCGGCGGCTCTGGACTGCGGCGCGGTCACGGAAAACAGCACCTTTTACTGCGGCGGGCACGAAACGTTCAACGACCGCGACCAGGAGGTCTCCTGCTGGAAGGCCGCGGGCCACGGAATGCAGACGACGATGGAGGCGCTGGGCCATTCGTGCAACATCGCCTTCGGCCACATCGGCGTCAATATGTCGAGAAAAACATTTGTGGAATATTTTAAGGCCTTCGGCTTTCTGGAGCAGACCGGCATCGACCTTCCGGGCGAGGCCTCGGGCCTGTTCTGGGACGAGGACAAATTCTCCGTCGCAAACCTCATTTCCGCGTCCTTCGGCCAGACCTTCCGCGTCACGCCCATCGAGCAGGTCCGCGCGGTCGCCGCGATCGTCAACGGCGGGTATTTACTCAAGCCCTACGTGGTCAGTCAGGTGCTCGACAGCGACGGAAACGTTGTGAAGGCCAACGAGCGGACCGTTCTGCGGCAGGTCATCAGCGAGGAAACATCCGCGACGATGCGCGAAATGATGGAATACGTCGTCACCGACGGCACGGCGGGCTCTGCAAAGACCCCGGGCTACCGCGTGGGCGGCAAGACCGGCACGTCGGAAAAGATCGATACCTACGATGAAAACGGCGATCCGGTCGAAGACAAGATCGTTTCCTTCATCGGCGTTGCGCCCATCAACGATCCCAAGTATGTCGTGCTCGTTGCGCTCGATACGCCGAACTATGTCGCGGGCACGAGCTACACGCCGCACAACCAGTACATTTCCGGCGGCCTCATGGCGGCTCCGACGGTGCGCGATGTCTTTCTGGACATTCTGCCGTATCTCGGCGTGGAGCCCGATTATTCGTCCGACGATATCCGGGGCGTCAATATTACCCTTCCCGACCTCATCGGCATGACCGAAACGGAGGCGGGTGAGCTTCTTTCCGGAAAGTCCATTACCTACCGCACGGTCGGTCAGGGCGATACCGTCACCGACCAGCTGCCGAGCCCCGGCGCGGAGGTCCCCGGCAATTCCGAGATCATTCTCTACTTCGGAAACGCCGTCAAGACCGACGAGCAGGTCGAGGTGCCGGACTTTATCGGCTACGGCGTGGCGGATGTGGAGTATCTGGCGAAGAACGCGGGACTTTACATTCAGGCCAAGGGCACCGATCACCGCGACGAATATGTCACCGTGGCCTATCAGGACATCGAGCCCGGAACCATGGTTGACAGAGGTACTACAATTACTGTAGAATTTACGACTGGTGGGGCCTCCGACTAAAAAGGCCCAGTTGAAACAACGAAAGGGGTAACACGCATGAAGCTTGCAGAACTGCTCAGCGGCATCGAGATCAAAGAGGGCTGCTATGATCCAATGCTGGAGGTCACGGGCGTAAGCTACGACTCCCGGCAGACG